>Ga0181379_1001177_pt1 | contig 12337 bp, 11 predicted proteins | sample 2SPOviralmetaG_FD_130115 | JGI IMG/M metagenome (GOLD analysis project Ga0181379, IMG submission 130115) | Marine viral communities from the oligotrophic San Pedro Time Series (SPOT) site, San Pedro Channel, CA, USA - 2 SPOT_SRF_2009-07-10 | ecosystem: Environmental > Aquatic > Marine > Strait... | reverse complement strand
TTGATATTGATGCAATAGCATCTTTTATTGCAAAAAAAACGCTCATTGCTAACATTAATGGAGGTTCACCAGTTGTTTTGGCTTTATTAACAACTTTTTCTACATTCATACCTTTTTTATATATTTCAACATTAAAAATTTTTGGAATATCGGTTACAGCTGGAATTTTATAAGTCGATGGAGAGAAAGTCTTTATTTTTCCATCATCTCCCCAAATAACTTCTTCCATCGTTAACCAGCCCTGACCCTGTACAAATCCTCCTTCAATTTGACCATGTTCAAGAGCAGGATTAATTGCGTTTCCTGCATCTTGCAGTATGTCAACTCTGTCTAAAACACTTTCTCCTGTAAGAGTATCTATAGTTACTTCCGTAACTGCGGCTCCATAACAAAAGTAATAAAATGGTCTTCCTTTAAAAGTTTTTTTATTAAAATTTATTTTAGGTGTTGAATAAAAACCAGAAGATGACAGGGGTACTCTATTCAAATAAGCTTTTTTGATTATTTGATCAAAATTAAAAACTCTATTACCAAAGTAAATGTGTCCACTTTTATACATCGGTTCATTTTTAGAAAAAATTTTATATTTTTTTCTAATAAAATTATTCAAATTTGACTTAATTTTAGAAACTGCATTAAGAGTAGCAGCGCCATTTAGATCAGTTGTAGAAGATGCCGCGCTTGCTGAGGTGTTGGGTACTTTAGATGTATTTGTTGCTGAAATTTTAACTTTTTCATAAGGCACTCCCAAGGAATTGGATACAAGTTGTGCAATTTTAGTGTGTGTACCTTGGCCCATTTCAATACCACCATGATTCATATGTATACTTCCATCGGTATAAATATGTACAAGAGCACCGGCTTGATTGAGATGAATTGTTGTAAATGAAATTCCAAATTTAACGGGGGTTATTGCTATACCTTTTTTTTTAAATTTATTAATTTGATTAAATTGTTTAATTTTTTGAGATCTTTTTTTATAATTCGATTTAATTTTAAGATTTTCAAATAATTCATTAATTACATTATCTGTAATCTTCATCCCATAATTGTTTACGTTTCTATCTTTATTGCCATAAAAATTTATTTTTCTAACTTCAGCTGGATCTTTTTTTAGAAATCTTGAAATGTTATCTAAAATATTTTCAATGGCCATCATTCCTTGATTTCCACCAAAACCTCTAAAAGCAGTCGATGATGCAGTATTAGTTTTGCAAAGATAATTTTTTACCTCTAAATCTCTCAAAAAATATGCATTATCTATATGTAATAAAGCTCTTTCATTAATTGCCATTGAAAGATCTGGCGACATTCCACACCGCGAGGCGAGTTTAAGCTTCAAACCATTAATTCTACCTTTTTCATCAAATCCAACTTCATAATCTGAAAAAAAATCATGTCTTTTTCCAGTAATAATTATATCATCATCTCTATCTAATCTTAACTTAATTGGTTTTTTTGTTTTATGAGAAAGCAAACAACAAATTGCAGCAGTAATAAAATTAGTTTCTTTACCTCCAAAACCTCCTCCTATTCTTCTTACCAAAACATCAATTGAATTACTTTTTTGATTTAACATTTTTGCTAAAATTTGTTGAGTTTCTGACGGATGTTGAGTTGAACTATAAATCAAAAAATTGTTATCTTCTTTTGGAATAACTAAAGCAACTTGGCCTTCAAGATAAAAGTGTTCTTGACTGCCAGTTGTAAAATTTCCTTTTAATCTATTTTTCGAATTATTAATTTTTTTAGATGCGTTTCCTTTTTTAATTATTCTTGGATCAAATAATAGTGATTTTTTTTTTAACGCATCTTTGATTGTAATTACAGGTTTTAATTCTTGATAAAAAATTTTTGCTTTTAAAACTGCTTTTCTTGCAAATTCCATAGAAGTTGCTGCTACAGCAAAAAGTGGTTGTCCATAATATTCAACTTTTGTTTTTGGGAAAATTGGATCCCCATCAAATACGGGACCAACATCATTTCGACCTGGTATATCTGAATACGTCACTACAGATATAACGCCCTCACTTTTCCTCACATTATCTAAATCGATTTTTTTAATTTTTGCATGTGCCTTCTTACTCCAACCTATAGCACCATAAAGTGTGTTTAATGGTTCGCTAATATCGTCGGTGTACTCTGCAAAACCTGATACGTGTTTAATACCACTATCGTGAACCAAATTTTTATTGAATAACATTTCATTTTTCATGAAATAACCCTCAATTTTTTTTGAGAACTTACTTCATAGAAAAATTTCATGATTAAATTTTTTGCTACATCTACTCTATAGTTTTTACTTGCTCTCATATCGTCAATTGGGGAAAAATCTTCAGAAATTAGTTTTTGGGCTTTAAGAAATGTATCTTCAGAAAAAGTAGAATTTGTTAGAGCTTTTTCAATAGTCGATGCCCTTTTAGGGATTTCAGACATACCTCCATAAGCAACATTTGCTTTTAAGATTATATTTTTTTTTATTGAAAAATTAAAAGATGCACACACTGATGATATGTCATCATCAAATCTTTTAGAAATTTTATAAGCTTTGAAATAATTTTGTTTATTTATTGGAATTTGAACAGAATATAAAATTTCCCCCTTTTTAAGTTTTGTTTTTCTATAAGATAAGAAAAATTCGTTTAATGGAATAGTCTTAATAAATTTTGAAGTTTTAATTTTTATAAGACTTTCCAAGCTTAATAGAAGAGGAAGAGAATCTCCTATTGGAGATGCTGTTGCAATATTACCAGCCAATGTACCAACATTTCTAATCTGTACTGAGCCATATCGTTTCAAGATATTATAAAAATCAGGATAATAAGATTTTATTATATTTTGAAATTCATAAAGAGATACACCAGAACCAATTTCAATAAAATTTTTTGTTTTTTTGATAAATTTTAATTCTTTTATTGAATTTAAAGATATCATATTTTTAATATCTCCTCTTTGCTTGGTTACTTCTAAAGAAAGATCTGTGCCACCGCTTAAAAATTTCATATTTGAGTTTTTCTTTAAAATTTTTTTTAAACTTAATAATGTTTTAGGTGCAAAATATTTTTTATCTTCATAAGAAATTTCAATATCCTTATCTTTAATTTTTTTTAATAATTTAATAATATTTTTCTTATCCTTTTTAAAATGATCATTATCACTTTTATAATTCAAACTTTTTGCAGCATCGATAATTGGTCGGTAACCGGTGCACCTACATAAATTTCCTGATAGTGTCTCATCAATAGTTTCATCATTAAATTTTGAGAAATTTTTGTACATTGCAAATAATGACATAACAAAACCTGGAGTACAAAATCCACATTGTGATCCGTGAAATTTAACCATAGCTTCTTGAATTGGATGAAGTTTATTATTTGAGGTTAAATTCTCTATTAAGATTAAATGTTTACCGTTTATGATTGGTAAAAAACTGATACAAGAATTGATCGATTTATAAATTAATCTTTGATTTTTTAACTCACCAAGAACAATTGTGCATGCTCCACATCCGCCCTCTGCACACCCTTCCTTTGTTCCAGTTTTTTTTAAATCAGACCTAATAAAATCTAAAATAGTTTGATTTGGATTGGGATTTTTTATTTTAAAAATTTTATTGTTATAAATAAACTGAATAGTATCAGAAACCATTAGCTTCCTCTATAAGTTGAATAACTCCAAGGTGACACCAGTAAAGGGACGTGATAATTTTCTTTATTGTTCGAAATACCAAACCTAACAACTACATCATCAAGAAATTGTAATTCATCTAGATTTGTAATTTTTTTGAAATAATCTCCTATATAAAAAATTAATTCATACTTTCCATTTTTAAATTTATCATCTTTAACAAGTGGTTCATCAGATCTTCCATCGCTATTAAGAATGATGCTATTAATCTTTTCTCTTTTTTCACCATTTAAAAAAAATAGTTCTACTTTGATACCCTTTCCTGGCTTACCAGAAAATACATCCAATACATGTGTTGTTAATTTGGTCATACTATTAGTTATATACTATACAAATATTCCATAAATAATATATTAAAAAATTAACTGGGACATTTAATGAAAATTGAAAAAGATATTAACAAAATTAATGAAAATGAATTCACTGCAATTTTTGGAAGTGTCTTTGAAAAATCTGAATGGATTGCCGCAGAAACTTTTAAACTTAAACCTTTTAAAAATTCGCAAGATTTGATCGATAAAATGATCAAAATTTACGAGACTTGCTCAAACGATAAAATTACAAAAATATTAAATTTACACCCAAAATTAGCTATTGAAAAAAAACTTACTTCATTTTCAAGTAAAGAACAAACTGGAGCAAAATTGGATCAATGCTCTAAAGAAGAGCTCGATGAATTTAACCAATTAAATTTTGATTATGAAAAAAAATTTCAATTCCCATTTATTATTGCTGTAAAAGGAAAAAATAAAAATGAAATTTTAGAAAATTTTAGAAGTCGAATAAATAATGATTATGTAAAAGAATTTCAGGAAGCAAAAAAACAAGTGATTAAAATAGCTTTATTTCGTCTAAATGAAATTTTAGACACAAATTAATCATTTACACTTTCCGCAACATAGTGTGAGACAGCATTAATTTCCTCATCGGTTAGTAAGCCTTGATATGAAGGCATAACACCAATACCATTTAAAACTGCATTTTTTACTCTTCCAATATCAGGTCTAATATCATTTAAATTCGGTCCTACCATCGCATTTGATCCTGCGTCTTTAAGTGAATGGCAGGTTGCACAATTTCCAGCATTAAGAAATATTTCTTTACCTTTTAAGAAAATTTCGTCAGCTATTACTAATTGCAAAAAAAATATTTTTATAATCACAGCTGTATAAATTAAAAATTTCATATAATTGTTTTCCAAATTTAGTTATAATTAATTTAAATTACAACAAATTTAAAAATGGCAAATTCTAGATGAAAAAAGGTTACTGGATAAGTTTATATTTAAAAGTAGATAATAAGGAAAATTTAAAAAAATATGCTGAAGCTGTCACACCTATTATTAAAGGCTTTGGTGGGGTACCTCTAGTCAGAGGAGGTGATCATAAAACATTTGAGGGTGATGATTTTGTTAGAACAGTAATTTGGGAATTCCCAAATTATGAACAGGCATTGAAATGTCACGATTCAAAAGAATACCAAGCAGGTTGGGATTTAGCTAAAGATACTACTGTTAGACATATGCAAGTAATTGAGGGATTTAATACTGAATAGGCTCTGGATCTATACTTCTCCAAAGATACCATGTAGCTACTGAGCAATAAGGTGAAAACCTTTTTTTCAATAAATTTACAAACTTTTCTGGAGGTAGATATTTTTTTTTATAGTTTTTTGAAATTGCTCTTAAAAGACCAATATCTTGAACTGGCCAAATGTTAGACCTGTTGTAAGTAAATAATAAAATCATTTCAGCCGACCACCTTCCTATCTGTCTTAATTTTGATAAATAAATTATAGCCTCTTCATCACTCATTTTATTTATAAGCTTTGGATTGAAAGATTTATTGAGAGTTACTTTTGATAAACTTTTGATTCCTAAAACTTTTTGTCTACTAAGGCCACAGCTTTTTAATTTAGAAGAACTTAATTTTGAGACTATTTTTGCATTAATCTTACCATTGCATTTTTTTTTAAATTTTAAAAAAACTGAATTAGCTGCAGCAACACTAATTTGTTGTCCTATTATACTTTTACATAAAGAAAAAAAAACATCTCTTCTTGATGTTAGAATAATTTCTGAGGGACTTTGATAACTTTTGATTAATTTATACATTGTGCGATCTTTTTTAGATAAATATTTTTTCGCCTTATCCCAATATTTTGGAACTTTAGTCATTGATCGTTTTAGAGGTAATAATTTTTTTATTATAGATTTCTCTCCTAAAAATTATCAATGTTGAAATAATTACTAACAAAGCACCAGCCAAAGTTTTAATTGTTGGTATTTCTTCCCAAATAAAATACCCAAAAATTATTGCAAAAACTAATGCTAGATACTTCAGTGGAGTTACAAGAGAAACTTCAGAATACTTATAAGATTGACTTAACCATAAATTTGCTACTCCTCCAAAAATTCCAATTAGTGACAATAATACAAGATGATTTAAGCTAGGCATCAACCATCCTTGGGGAATTGTTAAAAAACTTAATAAAGTTATTGATAACGAGAAATAAAAAGAAATTAACCAAACTGGTTCTGTTGATGATAATTGCCTAATAGTTATAGCTACATAAGAAAGTCCTAGGCAAAAAATTATTGGAAAAATATAATAAATATTTAATTCACTTAACCCTGGTTCTGTTATTATTAAGATACCAACAAAACCAATTAATACAGCTAGCCATCTAAAAATTCCTACTTTTTCACTCAATAAAAAAATTGAAAAGATAGTTGTAAATATTGGTGCTGCAAAAGATATACTTACAACCGTTGCTAAAGGTAGTTTTCTTAAAGCTATGAATATTGCAACCAAAGCAATTAATCCTGAAAAACACCTTAAAAAATGTAAACCTGCTCTTTTTGTTTTATAAAAATCATGAAGTCTATCTCTTGGTATTACAAAAAAATAAAAAATAATTCCAAAAAATCCTCTAAAAAACAAAACTTGTCCAAGTGGATAATCAACTGACCACTTTACAATTAAATCCATTAATGAAAACGCACAAATGGACATAAACATGTACAAAAATCCTAATTGATTTTTACTAAGCATATGAATAATTTGTAAATTAATTTAAATCATAATCAATGGAAATAGCAGTTTTAGCTCTTGGATGTTTTTGGGGACCCGAAATAAAATTCAGTAAAGTTAACGGAATTGTAAAAACCGAGGTTGGTTATTGTGGTGGAAACAGTACTACAACAAATTATAAAGAAGTTTGTACAGGCACAACTAATCATGCAGAAGTTGTAAAACTTGATTTTGATGAAAAGATTATTTCATATGAAAAAATACTAGATATTTTTTTTGAGTCTCATGATCCAACGACTCTTAACTCCCAAGGGCCTGATTTTGGAACACAATATAGAAGTGAAATATTTTATTTTAACGAAGATCAAAAAAAAATAGCAGAAAATGTTTTAACAAGAATTAACAAAAAATTATCTGGAAAAGTAGTTACTAAAATTAGTTTAATAAAAAACTACTGTCCAGCAGAAGAATATCATCAAAAATATTTAGAAAAAAAATAACATGTCTTTAGTTGAAGCTGATTGGTTAGAAAAAAATTTAGACAATGTAAAAATAATTGATTGTTCTTGGCACATGCCCCAAAGTAACAGAGATGGATTTAAAGAATATAAAGATCAGCATATACCTAATGCTATTTTTTTTGATTTGGATCGAAATTCAAAAAAAGATACTGATCTACCGCATATGCTAGTAAATAAAATTGATTGGGAAAAAATTGTATCAAAAATGGGTATAAATAAAGAAGATGAAATAATTATCTATGATAATTCCGACGTAATAAGTTCATGTCGTTGTTGGTTTAATTTTATTTATTTTGGTCATAATCCAAATTTAATCCATATCTTAAATGGGGGTTTAAAAAAATGGTTAAAAGAAAAAAGAAAAATCACAAAAGAAATACCTAAAGTAAAAATTTCTAATTACATAAGTTTAGAAAAAAAAGAATTAGTTAAAAACAAAAATTTAATAGATCAAAATATAAAGTCTGAAAGATTTAAAGTAATTGATGCAAGAAGCAAAGAGAGATTTTTAGGAAAAGTTCCAGAACCTAGAAAAGGACTAAGAAGTGGAAATATAGAGAACTCTTTATGTATACCTTTTAATGATTGTATAAATGAGGACAAAACATTTAAAAATAAAGAGGAACTAAAAAAAATTTTTAACTCCTGCATTGGAAATATAAGTGAAAACAATATAGTTTTTTCATGTGGTTCTGGCGTTACTGCGTGTGTTTTGGCACTAGCATATTCTTTAATTAATGATAAATATCATCCTTGTATTTATGATGGTTCTTGGGCTGAATACGGAATAATTTAAATTACTATGAAAAGATCTACAAAAACTATTTCTATAATTCTGATATTTTTTCTAATCATTGCTACAGTGATTATTGGAAGATCAATGATTGGTAATCATTTCAAAAAAAAATTTAGCAAAAGACCTCCTCCAGGAATTATAGTTACTGAAGTTATCGAAAAAGAATTTTCTGAAAAAATTGATACTTTTGGTACCGCAATTTCAAAAAAGTCAGAAACTTTTAAAATTAAAAAAGATGATCTTTTTGAAGAACTAAAATTAAAAAATTTTGTTAAAAAAGGAGAAATTTTAATTAAATTAAAAAGTGGTAATATTATAGCCCCTTTTAATGGAGCTTTAGGATACACGGGACTTACTGAAGATATATTGGTATCAAATAATATATTTATTATCACTCTTGATGACAACTCAACTATCTATTCAGACATAAAAATCCCTGAAAATTATTCGGCATCTATAAAAAAAGGTCTCCCTGTTGAAGTTAGGTTATCAAGCTTTAAAGATAAGGTTTTTTTAGGAGAAGTAGATTTTGTATCAAGTAGGATAAATGCAGACACAAGAAGCTTGTTGTCTCGTATTAAGATTGAAAATAAAGAGTTAGAATTAATTTCAGGATCTTTATTAGAAGTAAGCGTTAAATTTAACTTGAGAAACTCATTAAGTGTACCTGATACAAGTGTAATGGTAGAGGGTGACAAATCTTATGTTTACAAAATTAACAATGAAAATATTGCAAATAAAACTGAAGTTAAAACAGGTATACGATTTGATAAAAATATTGAAATAGTCTCTGGACTAACAGAGGGTGACATTGTTGTAGCTGAGGGTTTGAAAAAAATTAGGCCTCGAGGAAAAATAAAACCAATTAACAAATAAATGTTTATTACTGAATTAAGTATAAAAAGACCAGCTTTTTCATGGGTGATGTCTCTTATCTTAATTGTTTTTGGTTTATTTGTTTTTTGGAAATTACCAGTAAGAGAATTACCTAACGGAATTCAACCGCCTGTTGTTCAAGTTCAAATAAATTATAAATCTGCATCTGCTTCAATAGTAGATCAGGAAGTAACACAGGTTGTTGAGGATGTAATTGGTGGAGCTGAGGGGATAAAAAATATTGACTCTAAATCTGAAAATGGAAGAAGCACAATAAACGTTGAATTTGATACTAGTATTGACCTCGATAATGCTGCTAATGACATAAGAGAAAGAGTTGCAAGAATAGTTGATAATCTACCCAGTGAATCTGATCCTCCTCAAATTCTTAAAAGAGCTGCGGGATTCACTACTACGATGTGGCTGTCTTTATCATCGTCTACCTGGAGTGATCTTGAGCTGGGTGATTATGCAGATAGATATTTAGTAGATCAATTTTCAAGTATAAAAAATGTTGGAAGAATATTGGTCGGTGGTTTGAGAGAATTAAGTATTAGAGTTTGGGTTGATCCAATTAAACTTGCTGCTAACGATCTCACTATAAAAGAAGTTGAGTTAGCTATGAGAGGAGAGAATATTAGTCTACCAGCGGGAACTCTCGAGGCTGACAATATTGATCTTACACTTAATTTGGATAAGTCGTATAATGATATAAATTCAATCAAACAACTCCCAATTAAAAAAACTGGTAATAAAGTTATTTTATTATCTGATGTTGCTAATATTGAATTTGGCCCAGTTTCTGAAAAAACTTTATTTAAATCTCAAACTAAAGATCAAGTAAACTTGAAAACAGTTGGAATTGGGATTTATGCAAGAAGTGGTGCATCAACAGTTGAGCTTTCAGATGATATTAAAAAAAGAATAATTGAAGTAAAAAAAACCTTACCAGATGGACTAGATTTAAGAGTCTCATTTAATAGAGCGAATTACGTAGAGGCTGCTATTCAAGAGGTGTATAAAACTCTATTAATAGCTTTTATTTTAGTTGTCCTAATAATTTATTTATTCCTAGGTAATCTCAAGGCTGTAATTGTGCCCGCTATAGCTCTACCTGTTAGCTTAATAGCATCATTTTTAGGTCTTTATATTTTTGGGTTATCAATAAATATTTTTGTTCTTTTAAGTTTTATTTTAGCTATTGGAATTATTACTGACGACTCAGTAATTATGACTGATGCAATATATAGAAGAATAGAAAATGGTGAAACACCGCTCGTTGCTGCATATAAAGGTTCAAAACAAATCACATTTGCGATTATAGCAACTACACTAATTTTAGTTGCAGTTTTTCTACCATTAATTTTTATTGAAGGTATTTCTGGAACACTATTTAGAGAAACTGCAATAGCATTATCATTTTCAATTATTGTTTCCTCTTTTGTGGCATTGACCCTATCTCCAATGCTTGCAAGTAAATTTCTAACTAAAAGAACATCTAAAAAATTTTTAATTAAGAAGTTTGAAAATATTTTTTTGAAATTTTCTAATTTTTATAAAGAAACTTTGGAGATTGCTGTTTACAAAACTAAAACAATAAGTTTTTTTATCATATTGATTGTTGTTTCATCAGTATTATTATTTAGTTTTTCAAAAAAGGAGCTCCTACCTCAAGAAGACCGTGGGGCATATTTGATAATTGGATTTACTGATGAAGGAAGTTCATTTGAATATACTCAGGAACAAGCTCAAAAAGTTGAAGCAAGATTAATACCTCTCTTACAAGCTGAAGATAGCCCATATTCTAGATTTATAATGAGAGTGCCGGGTTTTGGAAGTTCTGCAAATTCATATAATAGTTTTATAATTATTGCGTTATTGGATGATTGGAAAAATAGAAAAAAAGGCCAACAAATAGTTATGAGAGAAGCTATAGGTAAAATTGTTACTTTACCTCAAGCAATAGCTTTTCCAATATCTCCTCAATCAATAAGAGTTTCAAATTATAACAAACCAGTTCAAATGGTTATTTACGGAAGTACTTATGAAGAACTTGAAGAAATCCAATCAAAAGTAATTAGAAAACTTAGATCAAATAGAAATCTTTCAAGAATAGAGTCTGATTACAATCGAAATAAACCAGAAGTAAAACTTATAATTGATCAAAATAAAACTAAAGATTTGGGTGTATCGACAAGATCAATAGGTGAAACTTTAGAAACTCTTTATGGAGGAAAAAGAATTACTACATTTAATAAATTGGGTAAAGAATACCCTATCATTGTTCAACAATATTTATCTGACAGAAGAAATAAGGAGGGAATTTCTAAAATTTTTGTCCGTTCTGAAACTAATGGAAAACTTATTTCTCTAGCAAATTTAGTAAGCTTCAAAGAGGAAGGTGCTGCAAAAGAACTTTCACGATATAATAGACAACGAGCAATAACTATTTCTGCTAACATCAGTGAAAACTATACTTTAACAGAAGCAATAAAATTTCTCGAAGAAGTTATGGCTGATATAGCTCCAGAAAACCAAATAACTTGGAAAGGTGAGTCTGAAGAAATTAAAGAAACTAGCAATGAATTATTTATAATCTTTGCCTTGGCTTTACTTACTTCTTATTTAGTAATGGCAGCAACATTTAATTCATTTATTCATCCATTTATAATTTTTTTAACCGTTCCACTAGCTATTTTTGGTGGACTGGTATTTATTTTATTTTTAAACAGTTCAGTAAATATTTTTTCTCAAATTGCCTTGATAATACTAATAGGTATCTCAACCAAAAATAGTATTTTAATTGTGGATTATGCAAACCAAATTAGGACTACAGGAAAAAATATAGATGTAGCCGTTAAAGAAGCATGTTCAGTTAGATTTAGACCAATCATGATGACATCTCTCAGTACTATGATAGCGATGTTACCATTGATAATAGGAAATATTGGTCCTGGTGCAGGTGAAGGTTCAAGGTTGGCAATTGGATCTACTATATTGGGAGGAATGATTATTTCTACTTTTTTTACATTGTATGTTACGCCATCAATGTATTTGGCTTTAGCAAAAAATACTAAAAGAATTGACACTATAGATTTAGAATTAAAAAGAGAATTATCTAAAAAATAATATATTTTTTTTTATTAAGAGAACTCTTACAATTAATTAATTGTTTTTTATATATACTCGATTGTTTTTCCGCTTTTTTTGCTAATTTAATTACTTTCTTATTTTTTTTATAATTTTTAAAATTACCCCACCCCTCATGGTAAGCAAGATATTGTTTGAATGCATCATTTTTAGAAATCTTTAAAATAGACTCAGTTTTATTTGTGTACCATCCAATAAAATCAACACTGTCTTTAAATCTTACCCTCGTAGCTAAATTATTACCTGTTTCTTTTTTATATTGTTCCCAGGTTCCT
>Ga0181379_1001175_pt1 | contig 12352 bp, 7 predicted proteins | sample 2SPOviralmetaG_FD_130115 | JGI IMG/M metagenome (GOLD analysis project Ga0181379, IMG submission 130115) | Marine viral communities from the oligotrophic San Pedro Time Series (SPOT) site, San Pedro Channel, CA, USA - 2 SPOT_SRF_2009-07-10 | ecosystem: Environmental > Aquatic > Marine > Strait... | reverse complement strand
ATGTTTTTTAGTAATTCATTTGCTGGAACAGGAGCTGCTGAATCTGCAGAAGAACTTCAATATTATGTAATTAATCAAAGTTATTTTGATATGGCTCGTCAAATCCTAGAAAACCCTTTGAGTTTTCACTATTCTCAACTAACAGGTCAGCTTAAGTTTATGGGAGATACTCCTAAAGGTGATGTAATAATTGAATGTTATGAAAGTATTGAAAATTGCGCATTATATAATGATGAAATATTTTTTAGATATGTTGCAGCTAAAGTAAAACAGGCAGTTGGTGCTAAATTAGGAGTCTTTAAATTCTCTTTACCAGGTGGTGTAGAAATTGATTATGATGGCATTAAAGGTATGGGTGATGAGGAAATGGATAGAGTACTTGAAGAGATTAAAGGAGATGAAGGTGTAGATTGGATGTTTCACTCATAAAAAAACGGATAAATAATTAATGGAACTGTATATTAAAACATTAGGAGATCCTAACTTTGACCCGAAAGGAGTTGATGTTGAGAACGAATTAAGTCAGCTTTTAATTCAAATTGAAACACTTCTTTTTACAAATAAAGGAGATGTTTTAGGTGATTTAGAATTTGGAGCAGATCTTGAAAAATTAATATATGACTTTCAATTTAATGAATTTGATTTAAAAAGAGCATTAGAAGATCAAATAGATGCATATTGTCCAAATGCTAGCAAGTATGCCACTGAAGTTAGTATTGGTTTTACGAGAGGTGAAGTAAGAGATATAGCTCAAATAAACATAACTGTAGATTCTAAATACTTAGTTGGAGTCTATATAAATTAAAAAATTAAAGAATGGCAGAATTAAAATTTTTAAATAAGGCTAAAACAACTGCTAGAGAAATTACAAGTGACGTTAGATCTTATTTAAGTAGAGTCTATAAAAATGCAGATGGTTATTTTACAACAGCGTCTCCATTTTCTCAAATCCTTGAGGTTATGGCTGAAATGAATGAAATGTTAATGTTTTATATAGAAGATTCTACAATAGAACAGAATATTTATACAGCTCAACAACAAGAGTCTATTCATGGTCTTGCAAGGCTTGCTGGGCATGACGCAACTAGAGGCTTCGCAGCTACTGGAGAAATTAGATTTAGATGGAAGCCGGGTGTAAGTGATGATGTTGCGGGTAGTAATTTAATTATAGAACCTAACACTGAAATAACTTATGATAATAATGGATTAAGTTATTTTTTAAGAACTGATAAGGATGAGTTTTTATTACCAAAAAGTTCTAACACGTGGGTTAGAGCAAATATAATACAAGGTAAATTAGAGTCTCAAACTGTGACAGCCTCTGGTGAAAGTATGCAAAGTTTTAATATACAAACAAAGGGAACTACTGATCATAATTTAGTAAAGGTCAGTGTAAATGGAGAACAGTGGACTAAATTTAATAGCCTTTATGAAATGTTAACTACTGACAAAGGTTATTTATTAAAAACCGGAATTAGTGGAGGATTAGATATTTATTTTGGAACTGGTAACTTTGGAATAGTTCCTTCAAGTGGAGCTGCAATTGAAATAGAATATGTTAAATGTGATGGATCTTCTGGAAATCTTAACCAGGCAGGTGACCTAACATTTAAATGGGTAGATGAAGGAAAAGATAGTACAGGTGAAACACATGACTTAAATGAATTATTAGAAATGGAGACTACAACTTCTCCTTTTATGGGAGCCGATCCTGAAAGTACAGAATTTACAAAATTAATGGCGCCATTAGCAAGTAAAAGCTTTGTATTAGCAAATCCTGATAATTATGAATACTTTTTAAGTAGATATGCACAGTTTAGTTATTTAGATGCTTATAATACAACTAACGATGGGTATTTAGATGACGACAACGTAATTTATATTTTTGCAATTCCCGATTTAGAAAAAAGATTATTAAAAGGAACAGATTATTTTTCAGTAGATGAGAGTGAATTTTTCTTTGGAAAAGATGAGACTGATAGAATGTTAGGTGTAATCGAAGATAGTGGTCAACAAATGGTTACCAGTGAAGCAATATTTGTGCAACCTGAGGCTGTTAAATATAGAATGGATATTTCTATTAGATGGTTCGAAGGGTTTAAACAAGAGGATATATTTAATGACATTAGAGCAGCTGTTTCAAATTATCTAATAAAAATTATACGTAGAGATAAATTACCTAAGAGTGACATTATTGCATTAATGGAAGGTATCAAAGGTGTAGATGCAGTAAATGTACAGTTTGTATCAAGTATTGAAGAGCAAGCTAGAAAAGATGGATACTACACATATAATCAAGTAACAGTAACCCCTTCAACTCCTGAATTAGAAGGAGCTGATGGAGATCAAAAAAGACTTGTATTCTTTAAGAAAACTGAAGAAACTAAAAAAATAACATTAAGTAATCCTGAACTATTAATACCGGTTACAGGTGAACAGGCAATAACAGATTGGTATAATAAAATAGGACTTGATAAATATGGAGATATTATTTTAGACAAGCAAGAAGTTGCAGTATTTAGAGGAGGATGGGAAGACAGAGATGGGAATTTAGTAAAGGATGAGCCGGCAATTGGAGAAATGGCCTCATTAGCGGTGTATTTTGATAACCCTCCAGTACCTAGAACGATTTATACAAGAGTTCAGGCAGGAAATAGAAGTGGAATATAATGGGACTTTACGACGGTTTATATAGGTATAAAAGAGAAAAGATCTACGACGTTAAAAAAACGGCAAAAGATAATAAAAAATATTTAGGTTATAATTATAAAAATGACATGATAACTAATAAAATATCTAGACACATTGTTAGAAATCAAACAATGTTAGATTTTATTCAGTTTTGTACAGACTATTATTATAGCACAGTTAAACAAATCCGTGTAATGAAAAATTGGAAAAATTACACCTCAAATAAAGATGATAAAACCGTAAGATAATGTCAAAGTATTCATATTTAAGATTTTTTAATGGGGTTGAAAATGAATTAAACCTTGACTATAATTCAACTAGTGAAAAATGGACAGGTGTTGTTTATTTACCTGAAGTTTCAGTAGGGCTATATGAAACTTTTAATTTATTTATGTTAGAAGAATTAGTAGACTCAACAGGAAGAATGGTTTATGGTAGACCTATTTCTGAGAATAGTAGTGGTAGTAATTTTAAATTTACATGGAAAGATGATAGGTATTCAAGTCAAGATGTTTTTATATACGGGACTAGTTTAGAAAACAATACTGTAAAAATTCAAAATTTAGATTCTATAGCCATTCAAGTACTAGACCATACTGATGTGGTTTCAGTAGTTGCAGGCTTAAAGACTATAAGTGATTTTACAAATGATGCGCTACAGGTAAACGTTGCACTTTCTTCTAAATTTGAAAAAAGACATGAAAGAACTTTATTAATTGTAGACGACAGTGATGGACATATAGTTGCTGAAATTTCAATATATGGTGAAACTGTTGGAGAAGACGAGAGAATGCATGACCTATTACAAAACATGGGCGCAACCTTAGACGACGGTGATTTTATAATTTTTAAAGAGCATGATATTAATGAAATGGGAATCGATTGGAGGCTCATGAATCAAAAAAGAAGAGAGCTACTTTTAGAATTACATAATATTAAACCATTCATTGGAACTTATAAAGCTGTTTTAAATGCAATTGATTTTTTCGGTTATAATAATATTACACTTAAAGAATATTGGCTAAATATAAATCAAGACAGTGATAGCTTTGGAAAACTAAAAGCCGTTTCAGTACCAGATAAAAATGCTGGATTTAGTTATAAGAAAAGAAAGCAATTTAATTTGCCTTCGACTACAATGAAGAAAACAAGTCGTTTTTCTTTAGTTTATAAATTAAACGAGCCTAATGGATCCTTTGACTATTGGGATATTCCTACAGTAGATGAAGTATTTGACTTTACTCCTGAAGAAATTTTAATAAAATTATACGGGCTTAAACATAAATTACAAAGAGAATATCTTCCACTTCAAGCAAAAATAATAGATATTACAGGGGAAGGTAGTTATTTTGATCAAAAGAATTTAAATTTTTGGAATAATCAACAACCTATTTCTTCTTTTAATGAAGGTAAAGATGTTGAATTTAAAGTATATCCTGAAAACAAACAACTATATGTTGAAGATTATTCTTTAATATCAAATAATAATATTATTATAGATAATGTAGATTTTGAACCAATTGACTTAAGTGGATTTGGAGATTTAAACAATACAGACCATGAAACTCTATTATCCGATTTTGAAACGTTTTACAATAATTACTATATAGATAAAAAATACACCTTTAATAACAACACAGACGGGCAACATACAATTCCAGTAGGTGCTCCAATTATTTTGGAATGTACTTCACTTCCACATGAATGGGAATTTGCTAATTTTACATGGTTAGACGCGGTTGATCCTACAATTACTTGGAATAACTGGTGGAAGCAACATGTGTATGAATTAGAATGGGTAGTTACTGGGCCTAATAATTATTCACAAAATTTTAGAGGCAGTATCGGTTACTATGAAGCAAATGGAACTTTTCACCCTGGTTATTTAAGGTTTCCAATGATAGTGCCATTTGAAGGAAACTATAGTGTAGAGCTTAGAATGTATGACCTTCAAGGGTTTATGAGTTTTAGAAAAGAAGTTGATTTTTTAAACGTAAAGGTAAAGCCTTTGGAAATATATGGAATTTATCAGTGGAAAGAAGATACTAAATGGAAAGATTGGAAAACTCAGTGGAAAAGGTCTGGTGGTTATTGGGATATTCCTTCTGAAAATTTACAAAAGGTAGAAGATAGTTTTCAATCTTTATATTTAACAATGGATAGGGCTAATTATACACATGACGAAAGCCAAGGTAAAATATTCAGCACCGTTAAAAGATATGTGGACAATGATGTCACTAATTTAGAAGGGTATTCAGAAACCAAAGGCCCATATGTTTGGGATGAAATGCAAACTGTTAGATGGGTAGATGGAAAGCATAATTGGTGGAATGCAACTAGAATTGGAAGTGACTTGACAAGTAGTTTTAAAATAAATTCTATTCAGCAAGGAAGTATTCTAACTATAACGCATCAAAATACTAAAACTAACATATTAGAAACAGGAGAACATGTTATATTGGCAACAACTCCAACTGGAAACACAGACATTGCAGGCTGGCAGGCAGTCGCTGATGAACTTAATAATTCTACAAATCCTATTATTAGCAAATTTAATTATAATCCTGTTTTTGAAGACACTGACGACGATGGTACTAATGATGTTTTCTTATTTATAATATGTGTCGGTAAAGGTTACTCAAGAACTTATGATTTTAAAGATGTGACCCTTACTAACGGTAATATATATGGTAAGGTGTATTATGTAAATTATAATCCTACTGCAGATACTGTTAGGATAATAAATGGAAGTGCTGAGGTTGAAAGGTCTACGCATGTTACATTTGCATTAGATAAAACTGAAATGCCGGGAATTAAAAAACCGGTTTGGAAGATATATAAAGATAGTAGTCAAGAAGAACGTGATATATATTATGATAATATGTGGTTGACTTACATCTTTAAAGAGCCTGGGTCGTATAGAATAGCGGCTGAGGTTGAAGATACTAATGGCAATACTAATATTGTCGAAAGAAATATGATAATTGTAAAATAAAAAAATAAAACTATGGCGGTTACAGAAATTTTAGGAACTGATTCTCTTTCATCATCAAGAATTACTCTAAATGACAATTTCACATCTTTAGAAGATGAGATAACAAATTTAAAGGGATATTTAGATCCATCTGCTTTAACTCTTTCAGGAGTTACAGTATCAACAAGTCAACTTACAGTGGGCACAAGTATAATAAATGCATCATCTGCTACTGTTACTGTTGCAACAACTATTAGTGCTAACGCCACATTAGGCGCTAGTGTTATTAAATCCGGAATTGGTGGAACTAGCACAAGTGGTTTAACATCACTTCCTGCTTCTATCGCGGACTCTACTTATTTTGTAGATGCGACTTCACAAATTGCATTAGCATCAAGCTCAGTAGTTGGTCAAGAAATAACATTAATTGCACAGGTTACAGGTGACATTGAAGCAACTAATATTGCAGGTGCTACGACTGTTACTTTAGCATTAAACGGAACATTAACTTTAAGATCTGATGGTACCTCATGGTACATTATTAGTTCTTATGGTGCAACTATTGCTTAAAAATAAACTTATTATAAATGGCTACACCATTAGTTAGAACACCACAGATACAGGGAGGAACGATGTACGCTTTTGCGAGTGGGACGAGAGATTTAACCCGAGCTTTTCAAAATCCAGATATTAAATTTGAATTTAGTAAATATGCGTTATTAGACATTCCAAATTTTGAAGAGCCTGTAAGTGGCAAAAATACAGTTGATTTTGATCAAATGTTAGACTATAGTAATGTAGCCTATTCTCCAGTTGGAAATGCTGGGCATGATTTTGCAATTACATTTCAAAACTATGCGCTTAACTTAGAAGAAGAACTATTACAAGATGATGACTTTGATAGTGCACTATATGGTTCTGATGCAGAAAAAATATTCTTTAAGTGGTTGCATAAGATGGGAGCAATAAGGTTTAAAACCGCCGATTCAACCGAAGCTACTCAACTAGGTTTATCAACTGAAGAATTAAATGCAAGTGGAACAGGAACTGACTATGATAGAGTAGTTAAATATTTAGGAAGCATTGATGTAGGAAATGACATTCAATATAAAGGTAATGCATACCATGAAGTATATATTAACGTGCCGTCATCCATTGGTTATACCCCAACTGTTTTATTTAATTCTAAAACATATAACACCACGGCTAACAAGATTTATCCTGAGGCAACAATTAGTGGTAGAAATGGACAGACACATCCAGATGTTAATATGAATTTAGAAACTTTAGTAGATGATGTTGATAATTCAGATCCACAAAACTTAATTCCATATTATGACATTAATGTAAACTCAACGCCTAATTATGAACTTGATTGGACTGCAGCCGACTATCATGGAATTGCTTCTAATTCAGACCTTAATACTTTACAAGATTATGCTAAACAAGGAGGAGACTTCAGGTTTAACGCTATTCTTGTTTATTATGATTTATACAGTGATTCAGTACCTGCAAATAGAGAAACTAATCTTTATGGTGTTCTAATATTAGACAATCCACAAGATAACCCTGGTGCTGCAAGTAGTTCTTACATTCCTGAATTAATTAAATATAAGCCAAATGAAATTACTGGCTTAAATGGAAATGCATTTGGTCTTAAATTAAATATCAAATTTAATTCATCCCTTGACAATGTTGGAGTTGAAGTTAATATAAATGATTTTACAACCTTCTCAATGGACTTATTCATGGACACGACAAGTGCTTTAGAGAATGCAGGTAAATTACTATCAGATGCAAATGCGAGATATAGTAGAATTAAAGGTAGGTTAGATGATTTAGAAAATTTAGTAATGTCCATGGACTCAAGTACTGAATTACTTAGTAAAATAACTCAATTAGAAACAGAATTTCAAAACACATCTGTTAATTTAGCAGATAGTAATAGTCTTTTACAATTAATCACAAATGCAAATCAAAGAATTAATCAACTTATAGATGGTAGCATACCATCTGAGGTACAATATAACGTAGACGTTTTATTTAATGGACCTGGTATTATTGTTGATAAAACAGTACCTAATAAGATTAAGATAAAAAACGATTTAAAAACCTATGTATTTGGAAAGCCGTTTTTATGGAACGAAGGTACATTAACGGTTTACACTGAAATTACAAGTACTAATCAATATGATCCCTCAAATGCAACAGGATATGGTATTTGGGTAAGATTAAAGGAATTTTCAAATCAATTAAGACTTGGTGGTAAAACTACTTCACAGGGCGCTGATAATAATATTAATATATACATAGATGACAAACTTATAAAATGGCAAGATGGTCAAAGTTATAAGATTGTTTTTGAAAATTTAGATTTAAACGGTAACAATATTAACGTTTACACAAATTGGAAAGATGGATTTAACAAACTTATTGGAAGTGTTTCTGCTGCAAGTGCGAGTAACAATCCATATTGTGAAGTAGTTTGTACAAGTGCTGCTACTTTTGAATTTGAAATAGATATTATAAGATAATAAATGGACACACAAAACTCATTTTCTGGAATAATTAAGCAATTTACTCAAATGAATGCCAATGCGTTAGAAACGTTTGAACGCATCAACGAGGCCATTACAAGTGAAAAGGACGCTATTACCGTTTCAGTAGACTTATTCGGTACACCAGATGATGATGGTGTAACTACAATTAAAACTTATCAAATTCCATCATTTGGTTTTTTAGATAGAGAAATAAAAAGATTAGAAAATAATATTAAAGCATTAAGCGGAGTTGGAACAACAGATGCGACTGTGCAAATGCCCGATGGAAGTTTTAAGAAGATTATTGCAAGAAAACTTAAAACTCCTGCAAATGATTTAACTTCTATTGCATTACCAGTTGAGTTTGAGACAACAGATAATGACTTTTTTGAAGATTATTTAAACCCTTTATTAACTGTTAAATTCGATGTCAGTAATCAGATACCATCTGATACTGAAAGGGTTTTAGTTAAAAGATATATTTTTCCAGCAAATGATGCATTTGCTGCTAGTTATTTTGATGACAATTTTAAAAACGTCGACGAAATAAATTATCAAACGTTTATTGGAGAAATAACAAGCAATGGCGCAAATGCTACAATCGATGAACAGGTTAGAGATCTTCCCTTTAAGTCTACTCAATTTTATGGAGGATTTGATGTATTAGCAGTTGAAGACGCAGAAAGAGAATTTGTAGTAGATGGATCTCCAGTAATTAGATCAGTTAAATTATATACTTTAAATAAATTAACATACACCGACGGTGATAAGTCTTTAAAAGATACAGAATTTATTTCAATAGGAGATGAGCTGTTAGTAAACAGTGGAAATAATAACACAAGATATAGAGTTCAAAATGTGTATAATGGCACAGGACAAGTTGAACTTAGATTAATTGAAGGATTTGATAGTATTAAAATAGGTTCTGATCAATTAAGAATTTATAAAGCACTAGAAAATACAGTTTCCTTAAGTATTAATGTGGGATTCGATGAAAGACAAGTTGCATTCTTTAAAGCAATAGATCCGGATTCTAAAATTATTGCTGAAAACTGGTCACCTGGTGTTGGTTTTTATTCAAATGATTTAACAATAGAAGGCCAAGCAGGTGGAACTCAAACACTTTCTGCATTTTACAGAGATAGTGTTGCTGATTTTGGTCAATTTATTAAATCATTAAAAGAAGATTTTATTCCGCCAGCAACTGTTGGAATTACACCAGATCCTGTATTATTAGATGCTACTAATTTTCAAGTTGTGCAAATAAATACACATTTAACTGAAAATGATGCATTTGATAATATAAAGAAATTAAATAATGATAAAATTACTATTAGTGAAAGTATTAAGAAATTAGATGATACTATTATAAGTAAAAGAAGCGAAATAGCTGTTAAGAAATATAAGTCTGAAATTGAAAAAAGTAAAGATAAAAATAATTTAAGCACTCTTATTGAAAAAAGAAGTGGAGAAGCACAATTATATTCATCAGTTGTTAATCAGATCCAAAGTATTAGTTCTGATCAAAACGTAAAGGACATTAAACCTAAGTTTAGAGCAAGAGGTTTTTGGAAAGTACCAGAGGCTAAAACCAATGCTGATACTCTTCCACAGGAAATTATAAAATTTAAAATTCAATATAGATATGTTTCTGCAAGTGGAAAAACAAGTAATATTGAACAAATACCATTTACACAGGATAATAAAACAACTACTGCAAGTTTTTCAAATTGGAATCAATTAGATACACCGACTAGAAAAAGACAAAGAGATGTAATTACTAATAAATATATTTGGGTTACTGAAAGCGTTGAAGATGGACAAGAAGTTAATTTTAATCAATTAGATCTTCCAATTAATCTCGGCGAAAATGTTGAAATAAGAATGAAAGCAGTTTCAGAAGCAGGTTACCCTTCTAACCCTATAGAGTCTGACTGGAGTGAAACTATATTAGTTGAATTTCCAGAAGGAATGTTAGATACTACTGACATTATAAATCTAGTTGATGAAAATAGCAAAGAAACTACTTATGTAAAACTTGTTGAAGAATTAGATTCTAAAGGGGTTTATACTCACATTGCAGACAGTTTTACCGCTAACGAAAAATATTTTACACACGGTGCAACTTCTATTGCTTCCGGGTTTTTATCATCTGAGCAGACTCCAATTAGTTTATTTGATAAATTAATAGATCTTCAAAGAGAGGTAGATAACTTAAGAGAACAGTTAGAAAACGCAGAAGGTGAGTTAATAGTTTCGATCGTTGATGAAGAAGGAAACGTTACAGTGGTTGAGGAAAACGGTACAACTAAAATATTTGCAGGGTATTATGCGGATGAAGTTGCTGATTTAAACATTAAAAAAGGACATATTGTTACAAAGACGTATAAGTTGATATTAGAAAACAGTAAAGCTACTGATTTAGAATTAATGGCTAGAATGATAGGTAAAAGAGATGAAGCTGTACAAGCTTCTTCTGCAACTGGAACTGAGGTTACATTTGAAATGGGTACACATAATTATAACACTGGCCCTAACCCTATCGTAAGTAGCAGAATAGAAAATGATACTTATTACACAGTTGAAGGTAAATATGATTTAGTCCCTATTCAATATCAAAACGTTTCTAATACAGAAAGACAAGAAATATTTAATAGTCGCGCTCCATTCCAATCTGCTCAAAGAAAAGGACAATTTATATATGGAAGGTACTTAGATGTTGCTGGTGAAAATGCGCTATACGCAACCGCTCCTCTTGATTATTTAAATGGAGACACAACAGTGGTTAATGGTCCTGGTGAATTTGAGATTTATGGAAAAAGCGGCGTTGGTACAACAGGTGATGCAACTGACTTTATATGGGATGGTGCACATGATGGTAATGGAGAGCCAACTACTGTTAAATTAGACTCTAGTTTAACTGACTACGATGAAAGTATATATGTACATATCGATCATCCTAATGTACAGAATGGATATAATTCAAATACTAATACAACAACATGGTTACCTAATTACAGTGCTCAAGATAAATTTTCTACATTAAGATATGGAGAAGAAGATTATGCAGAACTACAGACTGCGTATAGATTTGAAAAATCTATTAACTATTTAAGAGGAATGAAAATGTCCTTTGAAGATAATGATCAATATTTATTAGGTGGTAAATCTTGCGGGGCTTACCTATTCCTATCTCCAACTAGGATAGGAAATTTAGCAGTTGATGGAGATAATAAATTTGGTAAAAGAGTTATTGGAAAAACAGATAATAAACAAGTTAATTCCTTAACATCTAAATCTTCTAATATTACAATAGATATAGTGTTTCAATATAGAATGACAGATTATTTTGGGGTAACTCAATCAGGTGGAGTTGATACATCAGACGGTAGATTAGGAGGGTTAGATACTAATAGAATATCTAATTTAACTTATTCTAAAAAAATAGGTGTGGATTTATTTGATTCTAATGACAATCAGTTTTCCTTTGATTTAGAAGTATTTTCTAAATATAAATCTAGAGGATTTAACTTAAACAATACTAAGAAAGTTAGACTTAGAAAGAACGTGACGTAATCTCTTGTATTAATTGTGATATATAATTTTATAAATTATATTATTGAAAAATAAAAAGATTAATGGCTAGAAGCATTAGAACTGACATAGAGAATAACGGTAAAGTAGATCATTTATCCAGGCCAATATTTAGAACAAATCCAAAACTTTCAACTAATGTTAAATTAGTAGTCACTGACGAGGAAATGTATCTAGATAGCATTGATGCGTCTAATCTTTTATTAAATTCAAAATATAAAAAATATTTAATAAAAGATACTGGCTCATATGCGTATGATATTTCCAAATTTTGGAGATTAAATTCTACTCCTTTAGATTTAGCTTTTAAAACTAAAAGAAATTATTCTGACTTTTCAGTATTAGATAGCTATGATAAACAATATGAAGATTCTTATTCTTATGGAACCGTTGGTAACTATTCAAAGTTATACGATTATGAATATAGAATGTTTGCACCTATATGGTTAGATAAAAACATTCCTTCTAAATTTTTAATTTATAGAATAAAAGATCCTATAAATTCTACTAATTATTCTAATGATAATAATTTAGATAGAATTAATGAAATGCT
>Ga0181379_1001171_pt1 | contig 12391 bp, 19 predicted proteins | sample 2SPOviralmetaG_FD_130115 | JGI IMG/M metagenome (GOLD analysis project Ga0181379, IMG submission 130115) | Marine viral communities from the oligotrophic San Pedro Time Series (SPOT) site, San Pedro Channel, CA, USA - 2 SPOT_SRF_2009-07-10 | ecosystem: Environmental > Aquatic > Marine > Strait... | reverse complement strand
TTCGACTAAGTATTCACAAGCTCAGAAGGATGAACTTAATGGAATTATCCGTAGCCTCTAAACAGTAAAGCCTGTTGCAATACCAGCAAGGCCTTGCATCAACATCATGATGTTCTTGTCCTTACGATCTTTTGCATCCATACGGTCACGACGAGCCATCTGTGCATACTGCAGATTCATGTTGTCACGGCGTAGCTCAAGGGCATCTGACTTTTCTTGTGACCTAAGAAGTTCTGATCTGGCATCTCTCCTATCTTCACGCAAGTATTGCGATTCCAATTGTGTGTCGTATCTCTTCTCTTGACGTTTTGTTTCTTCTTCATCTCGTAGTCTTGCTGTCTCCTCTTTACTTTCGGTTCTGTCACGAGTAGCTTTACCGCTTGCACCATATATGTCACCCTTCGTCGCAGTAGCTGACAACGAAGTGGGGTCAAAGTCTACATTATTTGCAATAGCACTCTGTAGTGCTGTAGCTCTACCTGTATCTAACGATTGCTCAGCCTCAATCTCAGCTATAGACTTACCGCTAACTCCTTTGTAATTAGCAGTCAGAGGACCAAGGCTCGCAGCAGTGGCTTTGTTCAGTGGGTCATATTTATCAGCTAACTGTCTATCTCTTTTTGCTCTAGCACCAGCTAATACTTTTTCTTTTGATGACCCTGCCATCCAAGCACCGAAACTATCTTGCCAGTTCCATGAACCAGACCTATCTGCAAAATTAGTTCCACGAGAATTTAAATCACCGTTTGCTAGTTCGCGGTCAATTATGTCTTGCTCAGATGCACCTGGTAAAAAACCTAACATTAGACTACTCCTATACCTTGTAATTGTGCTAGTGCTAGTTCCATTTTACGCTGTTCTGGAGTCTTCTTATCTCCGAACAGCCACTGGGTTCCGTCACTAACCATCTTACCTATTCCGACACCAGCAGCAGTTCCGAGTGGTCCGCCGACTGAACCTAAGAATCCACCAACACCCATAGCTGCTGCATCCATTGCTTTATTAAGTCCGGACTCATCTCCAACAACTAAATCACCTACAGCAAGTGCACCACTTACTGCACCTAATGCTGGTGCTGCTACTCCTAACAGTGAACCGGCTTTAGCTAATCCAGGGATTCCACTAATTGTTGCTGCAGCTTTACCTGCCATTCGTCGTCCACCTTTACCGATTGCTCGGCCTACTCCTGCTTTTGCTTGTCGTGCAGGACGGCCTAGTCCTTCAGTGAACTGCCCGGACAAATCTCCGTATGCTCCGGCAGCATCAAGCATCATGTCACCACCACGATTACCTCTGGGGTCAATACGGTAGTTATCTGTTTGTGCTCTATATCCAATATCACCCGTAGGGGCTGATTGCCTAATCCTCTGACCTAACCCTTGTGGGTCAAGTAATGCTGAGTTCGCAACTTGCTGAACCGCAGTCCCCTGTGTAGGAATTACCACAGACCCTCTCTCAGCAATTAATCTTCTAAGAATTTCCTGATCGCTAACACTTAACATTGACATTACTTAGCTCCGATTAGTGCGTGTGCGGCTTCCATACGGGTTACTCGCTTTTCAAGTTGCTGAATGCCACGCACCAGCAATGCAATTAACTCAGCTGTATCAATGCACAGCTTGCCAGTGCTCTCATCAAAGTAGGTTGCATCTGGCATTACCTTCTGGTATTCCTGTGCAATGAACCCGTGATGAAGTCGCTCTGGACTAGAGCTATATTCTTCATTGTAGTAATAAGTGACAGGCTGTAATCCACGCAGCTGTGTCAGTGCATCTTCAATCTTTTCAATAGTATTCTTTGTGGTCTCATCACTCATAAATGCAGCACCCAGAATACCTACGCCTGCTTTAATAATTCCACTCGTCTTGCTAGCATTAGCGGCATCTCTTGCAGCACTCGTTTTAGCATTAATATCTTTTGAGAGTATTTCTAATTCAGTCTCACGCATATACTTATTCCTCTCAGCTTTTGCGTTTGCGTCTTCAATAGCACGCTCTTTATAACTTGAAGCTTGCACCGCTCCAGCACCTAATCCTGCCCAGTCTGTTTTATTATTATTCAGTGCAGCAAAGTTTTCAGCCACTGATGCATTGTTCGCTGCATCAACGCCACCGGTCATACGCTCAGCGCGTCTTGATCTAAATTCTCCGAACTGTAATCCACCCATTTCTTTATGTTAGTTGTGTCCTTTGTTTAGTTTAACCAATCAACTAAACGTGAATCACCGTAGTTATTAATGTAACCTGCTGCATCTCCGCCGTCTCCACCAACTGAGCCTGAAATACTACTGCCTAATCCCTTATCACCACCACCAAATAACGAGAACCCTGAGGCTTTGATACCTGCACCAGCAACTGCGCCTACTCCGCTTGTTATGTCGTTGAAACTATTAGCATCTTGCTGAATACCTGCTACTTCAGATCGGTAGTCTCTAGTTGCATCAGCTGCTTCTTCTTTATAAGCCATTTCAGCCACCGCATCTTCTGCCTTGAAATTATTTAATATTGTATTTGCTTCATCTCTGGCATTCTCAATAACACCGGTATTTGCGACTTTACCTAGGTTTGCATTATTAAATGATCCCAGTATCTTTGACATCTTACCTGGATTGCCAGCAAATTCCATCTTCTTTTATTCGTTGTCTTTTAAGTTTATCAATACTGGGGATTTTCTAATTGATTCTCTACTGTGTTTCTACGACGTCGCTCGCTTTCAAGCAACTGTCCTACTACTTGTCCAGCTGCAAGTCCTGCCATACCTCCACCGAAGCCTCCAAGTATTGGACGATTACTACGGACACCAGCAACACCTCCAGCTAGTGCTCCAATGTAAGGAACAATACCTGTAGTTACTGGCAGACTTCTACCTAGGAACTGAAGCTCTGGTCCATGGATGCCTTCATCTGTTGTTTTGACTGCACCTGCCATGATACCCATCCTGCCATCATCAAATGGATTTACATCGAAGATTGGCTTGTCATATTTGAATGCTTGATACGCTTTGTATTCCTCAGGTGAGACATCAGGACGCACCTGGCTAAATTCACTATATGGAAGCAGCTTTCCTGTTGAACCCATCATATATTTAAGTCCTACCTCTCCCACAACGTTTGCTGTTTTCGTTGGGTCCTCTTCATCAGGAATAGCAGCCTTATAACCTTCTGCACCCCCAAAGGGTGTCATCAGCCCTAAGCCTGTGTTAATTGCAATACCTGTAGGAATCCCGAGTGCGGCAAGATGCCCAGGTTCGAACTTACGCTTTTCTAGATTCCCCCCTTCGCCAATACTTACTCCTTTACGTGGGCTACCTTTTGGGTCTAAGTATTGACCACCCTTAGGGGCTGTCTTTACATTACCGACTATTTTTTTATCGTAAAGAGCTGGGTTCCCTATTAGCTTTGAGCCCAATACGGATTCATTGATAACATTACCTGTAGCTTGCGCTGCATTCAGCAACCAATAGAAACTACGAGTGTTGTCTTGCGTCAAGTCAGCACCAATGGTTCCAGCCACTTGACCTAGTCTTGGGCCGAGCCCTTTCTTTGCACCTATACCCAAATCTTCTCGGATCAGCCGAGCATCTGTCTCATTTTGTGAGAGCTTTTTTAACCCCAGATTCACGAGAGCATCGTCTGCCAGTTCTTTTGCTCGAATGCCTGTTGAATAGGCACCCGTCATCTCCGTCATACGTGGAGCATTCTCAGTTTTGTTTTGAGCTTTACGTCCTTCACGAAATGCCTTTGACCATTCCTCACGGCCTTCGCCATATGCTTCTTGTGCTGCATCAAAGAAGCCACCGAGTCCTCTTGGTTTCCTAAGCATTACGCAACTCCCATACCAGTAGCAGGGTCTGCATACCTAACCATTAGGTTCGGATCTGCTTGTGCATATTGCTCACGGCTACCTGGCAGTAATCCATATTGTGCAAGGAACTTCTGTTCTAAGTCAGCAGCGTATTCAGCTTGTTGTTGTTCTCCCATACGTTCCCATGCTGTTTGGCCTTTACCGCCCATCAATTTATCTTTGCCCCTACTAATCATGTCACCGGCTTGCATACCAATCATGTCACCTCCCATGCCACCAACTAATTCGCCAACAGCTCCTAGCCTCCCTCCTGTAAGTGCTGAGACTAGTACACCGCCTCCTCCACCACCTAACGTTGATGTTGCAAATGCCGTTCCTTTATCAAAAACATCACCCGGCGTTTGTGTTGCTGCCATCACACCAAACAGTGCGTCTGGGGCGAATCTACCTGCAACACTTCCGGCAGTAATCTTTCCCTTTGCATCTGCTAGTGCAGGGCGAAGGAATTCAATTACCTTCGGGCTCATTGCGAATCGCTTGATTGATCCTAACATTACCGTTGCTCCTTAGTGTTCATTAGCCGCCACCCATTTGCATTTTCTTCATTTGAAACTGCTGGTAGCCTTGTTCAAACTGAGCCACTCTATTAGCTAGTTCAGGGTTCTTCATTAGTTCCATTGCAAAGGCACCGCCAGGTCCAGCCATCCTTTGCTTGTCACCAATATCAAGCTGTTTAGAAGGTTCAGAGAAACTCGAACCACCTTCTGTAGCAAGCAACATAGGGTTCTCCTTTGATTGCTTCTTCAGTTCATTCCCTAGCCTTACTTCTTTTGGATTAAATGACATTTTTAATACCTCAGACCCGGCGACGTGGGGAAACCATTCTGCCAATATTCCTTGGGTTATCCATGGAGTATTGAGAGACCTCTCTTTCTCTTTCTTGACGCTTCTTAGCATCACGATTAGCACGCTCTTGAGTGAGTTGTGCTTTAACTACTTTACCTCGTAAGTTACCTTCATCGACTGGCATAATCCGACCACGGGACTTCTTGGCACGATTTGCTTGGAAGCCTTCTTCTTTCTTACGTAGGGATCGTTCAATAGCGACTGGATCACTTTCACCAGTGCTGTTGTAGCGAGTCATGTAACCAGGACCTGCATCGCTCTCAATACCGGCTTTACCTGTCTGGCTATCGACTGTTTCGACAGCACCAATGAATGGCTGACGTGCTCCCGGTGATTCGAGCCCACGGAAGGCAGTTCCGATATCCATTCCCTCAATCTTGTCTCTTGATACACGAGCAACGGGTGCTTGCCCTGCACGGGGGTCAATTGCTTCAGGTGAGTCAAAGAACACCTGGCCACCACCTGGAGTTTGTGCTCCGAAGGTTGTTGGCACTAACGAACCGCCTGGTCCTGTGCGGGTGAAGTATTGCTGCTTACCTTGCTGGTTAATCTCTGTATTAGCAGCTACTTCCATCTGATAGAGGGAGTTAGCCAGCTGTGCTTCCTGAGCAGGTGTATAACGCAGCTTATTCAGCACGCCACGGATATCAGGCTCTGACTGCCTGGTTGATTGCATCTTTGTGCGTCCGTCAGGCTGAACGACTGGTTCTTGCGTTGTGAAGTTGCCACCCTTACCAATTACTGCACCAACAGCACGCTCAAGCTCTTCAATGCTTCGAACATTAGATGAGATACCTTCGAACCCTGGTTGTCCCCGCAAACGGTTGGCAAACAGTGTTGTTGCTCCCGTTACATCCGCTTGTGGGTAGTCACCGAAGCTACGGCCACCTTCTGCATACCCTGGCTGCTTTTCAACCATCCATGAGCGTGTTGTCATGGGTGCATTCAGTCCTGAACCAGGATCACTGTTAGGAGTGACGTATTCAGGCCCCTGAGTTGCAATTGGATTGCCTGTGCCTGGATCAAGTGCTACTCCACCGTTAGTGAAGGCTGCCATCGGGAATTGGCGCGGGTTAGCAGCTGCAATACCTGCTAACGCTTGGTCTGCACGAACTGCAGGTAGTTCTACGCCTGGATATGTCGATGAAGGGCGATACATCGTTTCACCGATGCCTTCAGCCTCAATCTGAGCTTTAATATCGTTATAAGCAGATCGACGACCTGAGTACTTACTGTTATCTCGATTAACTAGTTCTTCAGCAAGGGCAGTGTCAGCATTACGTTGCTGTCTGCCGTTATCAATGTTATCTTCCAGTCTTCCTTCTACATCAGCACTTCCTAAGTCAGCACCGCCACCAAATACTCTACTGATAGCACTTTGTAGTCCTCTTTGCTCAGCCTTTGCTTGATCAAGCTTACCGAGTGCATCAACTAGGACTGAACGAGGAGCAACTGCCTCTCTAGAACTTGCTTGACGGTATTCACGTGAGTCACCTGCTAAATCTTCGTAATCTTGTGGAGATACGCCACTCTTAAGCACGACCTGACCGTATCTGTCTCTCTTCTGCTGTCCTTCTGGGTATCGTTGCGAGATTTCACCCCGATCTTCCATGTCAAGCATCGCATCTTGACGCCTTGACTGCTGTTGCTCCCCATATTGCGTGTCATTCGGCCCATATTCGTAGAAATCACTTTGATCTTGACCAAATGGATCTACTTCAGGCTCTTCTCGTAGGCTGACTCCCCTGATTTCGGCAGATTCACTTACATCAGCAAGACTATTACCAGCTTGAGCGAACTGACGCTCAACATCGTTCATTGTTACCGTGTCATCCTTCCGTTTCTGCCGACGAAGCTCTCGTGACATCAATGCGAGAGTCTCTTCTTCGCTTAATCCAAGATTTGCACCAGATGCAAACTTACCAGCACTAGCAATCAGCTTGGCATTCATGCTGTGCTTATGTTGATTGTGATCGTTACTTTCTGAGTTATTACCAATGGCAGTAATAACTCTGTTATGTAATTGTTGAGAATCTTCTAACACAATCTTTATAGATAAACCTACAACTATTGTAGTTAGTTGTAGATATCACTTTCCCGCCTTACTTAGCCAAACAGAATCTCATTCATGGTTCCCTTCTTGCGGTCAATAGCTTCCTGAGCTGGCATACCCATTACTTGAGCATCACTAGCAGAGAACTCATCAATGTTGGGGTCTACACCACTAGGCATGACTGGCTGCTGTGAGTCAGCACTCTCTGTCTCAGCAGGACTATCAGGCACATACCGATAGTTCTTGAGGAACTCTTGTGATGCCATTTGATTGCCATCCTTCTTCAGCGCCCTTTCACCCTGCTCACTAATACGAGTGCCTTTACCGTCTTCACCTACTGCATATAGCTCACCGTTCTGTTTGATAGTCCCTTGTGCTGCCTCAGCTGCGCGGAGGGCCATTATTGAACCTCCCTCACCGTCGTAATCAAGGAATGCACGGCGACGAGCGTCTAACCCTGAAGTGGCAGGAGCTTCATGTTCTCCACCGAACTCATGTCCGTTAAAGCCTTTAACTACTCGTGATTGATCACCTTGATCAGCAGCAGGTGAGCTTCCACTCTGGGCACCCATATTTCCACCGATAACAATCTCAGTAGTGCCACCGTTCTTACGGTCAATTGCTTGCTGAGGTGCCATGCCCATTACTGCAGCGTCCCCGGCTGAGAACTCATCTGAGTTGCTATCTGTGCCAGGCAGGTGGATTGATTCGTATCCATTACGCTGTTGCTCACCAGGAAACTTAATTCCATAATTGTCAGCAGTAAGTGTCTTCATGAAATCACCGAACTCACCTGCAGTCCTTGGCGGTCTCACAGGGTTTGAGTTCAATGGTGTGACACTGTCGTTGTCTCCCAAGGGTTTGGTAACTGGAGGCTTAGGGCTTGTTAGCCCACCACCACCACGAATGTCTGCCAGGCGCGGCTGATTCTTGCGATTAGCGTCTAAAACTTTTTGCAATGCCGGGTCACCTTCCGCATATTCCCTACCACCTACGCGAATACGGTTTCCACCAGGCCTTTCGCCAACAGGCAGGCCTACTCTTTGACGACGAGCGGTCCTTTCTGCCGTAGATTCCGTTCGTGATTGAACCGGTAAGCCATTTTCATCCAACTCATACTGGATTTTCCGTGATGGTTTCCGTGATGAGGCAGCTGCTTTGTATGTTGAGTCCTCACCAAAGTAATATGGGCTACTTTTATCCTCAAGTGCTTTGTAATTCATTTACTTGCGACTTATTTCTCTAAATATTCTATCTATTAATTACTTTTAGCCTGTCTATTCTGTGATTCAGCAGCAATCGCTTGATTAGCTCCGCCAGATTTTGGCGGATTAAAAGTATTTTTCTTTGGTGCCATAATATAAGCCCCATTTACGGAGTGACCGCCGCTAATTCCCGATAATGGCGAACCAGGCAGGCATTTTTTGATGACTGGGTTGTATGTATGGCCGGGTGGGCACCCTGCAGCGGCTGACATCATCTCTTCTTCTTCCATCATCCGACGCATTGTGGATTTAGGGGGCTTAGCTACACGCATGTTCTGTATTTCTACTTTTATCTCTCTATTTTAGGAAACTACAAAACCACACTTACCACACTAGTTACTATAAACTGCTTAAAAAATACTAATAAGGGGTATATAGGGGGGATTAAAAATAGGGGTTATAGGGAATGGCCGTGGTTTAGCGTGGTTTCGTGGTTTTTACGACCGATACAAACAAGCACGGGCAGATAACCAAAGCCTCGCTTTTTCAGAGGGGCTCAACGCAGCCATATTTAGTAGTTGTATTTAGTAATACTTAGCGAGAACCTGGGGTATGTGGAAAAACCGCTATAGGAGGTCAAAGTTAATAAAATTTTCTCGACCGGTCTAATATACTACTATCCCGTGAGGTCAGCCGAACAAAAAAAAGGGTGAGTTGCCTGTATGTAACTACAGTTGCTCGCTTGCTAACGCAAGCTCACTCTTGTTTAATTGTTCGCATTAACATCAGTTTCACTGATGATTAAGCTCACGAATTCACGCGAGTAACAGAAGTTTTCCACAAGTTTAACTATAGTTTTCCACAACTTAAGTAACTTTCTGTGGATAACTTATGTTTCATCTCGCGCTCACAAATGTCAATCGCTCAATCTTTCTACAGTTATTCAACTGTTATAGATTTACAGCGAAACGTTTGTGTAATCTTATATGTATATTGTTTAACCTTTATATCTTTCACTTAACTACCCACACTGGCGAGATAACTCTCGCTATTTGTTGTGTGTTCTTTAACTAATTATCACTATGAATACTTCTAACTACTGGTCACTCTGGTCTAACGGTAAGCGTTACACCTTCGCTACATCCGCTGAGATGTTTGCATTCAGTGATGCCTTATCTCGTGAGCGTAAGCAACGCTTCGAGCGTAATGTTAATCCTTGGCTAACTAAGTAACAGCCTTTGCGAGATAACTCTCGCCTTTCTTTTCTTTGTAAGATTTCTTTCACATCTTGCTTGCACATATGTGTTTCTTGATGTGATTGATTGTCTCATTAATATCTAACTAAGCATTGCTTGCACTATGTGTTTCTTTGCTTGTTTGCTTATTAAACTATGAGTATCTACGAGCTAACGCTCGTTGGATTTTTGCATATAACTTTCGTACATAAATATGTCTTTCAAGTCATTCATTGCAACAACTCTCGTTGCCGCTACTTCAATCATTGGCACTGCAGCACAGGCACAACCTGGCGCTCAAGCTTTATTCAATGCTCTTGATAATGCAGGAGTTTCTTACAGCTCTGGCGAGTGCGCTTCTCACAGAATCACTGGAACCTACGGGTTCTATGTGCCTGCTGAGAATCACATTCACATCTGCTCTGATGTAGCTACTACAGATGAGCAGCAGTGGGAAACATTGAGGCACGAAAGTGTCCATGCAGCTCAACGCTGTGTGCATCCTTCTATGGCTTTCACTGTCAATAGCTCTCAGTATCTTCTAGCTAACGGAAGCCAGTCTCACTGGTCCTTCATTCAAGAAGCTTACGAGCAAGAAGACTGGGCTATCGAGCTTGAAGCTTTCACTCTTATGAGTGCTAGCAACGGTGAGATTGCTGATCTTGTTAATGCTGCTTGCAACTAAGTAACAACCTTTAAGGCGAGATAACTCTCGCTCTTATTTTTCGTATAATTTTTTAACTACATTCAAATGAACTTTAAAGCTCTTGCTGCCGCTGCATTGGTTTCCATTGCCGGCATTACATTCGCTCCTGAAGCTAAAGCCGCTGAGTGCGTCTATAGCGATGGCTATCAACTCTGTATGGAGTTTGATGGTCAAAATTCATCTAATGATGATCTCTGGAACGTAACATTCAGGAACAACAATGTTACTGAGTACTTCCGTATCGCTTGCGATGGTACACGCCTTGGTGCGTGGGAATCACGTGGTGGTCTGTCATATGCAGATGCTCGCACTGTCGCAGCATACTTCTGCTCACTCTGAAGATATGCCGGCTAACGCCGGCTGTTTTCTTCTGTGTAATTCAATTAATTCACTGATGTTCACTATCTCTTACTCTGCTCCTTACACTGGTGCAGTTAGAACTCAATCATTCCCTACTCTTGCTGAGGCACAGAGGATGATTGCATTTTATGCCTCTTGTGAAACAAGAGCCACACTTATGTAATCCCAACTATGCCGAGCTAATGCTCGGTGTATTCATTCGTGTAATTTATAAATCTAAACTCATGTCTATTCCTGGTCTCTGCAAACTATGGTGTCGCTCTACCACTGGTCCTAACCAGTATTGGGTCGCGATGTCATATGCAGCACGCGATTACTTCGCTTGTCAACAGCTTGGAAGGCTCTACCAAGAGAACTTCCCTGACATGGAGTATCGCATTACTGCAAACAGCGACATGTGTCGTCCTGTTAGTTAAACCATTGCCGGCTAACGCCGGCTTTTCTTTTGATTGTTATTTTTCAATTCAATCAAATGCAAATCATTGCAACTCTAAAGAAGCAGACCAAGAAAGGTCTTAGCGTCTTTAACTTCTGCTACAACCCTGAAACCAAGCAATACTTTGCTGTTGGTGGTTGTGAGCTGAAAGCTATACCAGCTGACGACAGGTCCCACCTGCGTCAAATCTATAGCAACTTTGTTGGCTATGGATATGCTGAAAAGCTACCTACTAAGAAGGTTTGGATTTCGGACCCCTGGTCCTCGAAGCTCACACCTTCGTTGCAGCAGGAGTTAGAACTCCTTTCTGCTTAATAACCTCTACCCTGCCGAGTTAACACTCGGTGTGGGTTTTAGTGTTCATTCAATTACTTTCATTCAATCATGATCAATTCTAAGCAAGCGTTTGCCGTCGGTGTTATCCCCGGACTAGCGCTCTCTTACTTGTTCTTCAACAACGTCAGTTGGTATCACGACTACTATATGTGGCAGTTGCAGCACCCTATGGTGCTCATACCTGCTGCACTAATAGGTCTCCTAGTAGGCTATCTCTCTGACTGATAGGAACCATTGCCGGCTAACGCCGGCGAGTTGGTTCATTGTCCGAAAGGATATTGTTCACTTACAAATAGCTCATTATGCTCTTCAAAGTTCCTGGTCAAGATGTTTCCGTCCGTCTCTTCGAGCGTGTAGAAACCGTTGACTCTCAGTATGACATCTTCGATGTTGGACTGCAGCAAGCAGACGGCTCCATTGACAGTGTTGTCATGGGTGGCTCCTTCAGCTACGCAAAGTCTCTCTGCCGTATGGCTGACGAGGCGCATGCAGAGAAGAAGGCAGTCGAAGTCAAAGCCGTAGCTGCTTAATAACCCTCCCCTGGTCCTAACGGACTGGGGGTTTTTTACTTCTGTAAATTACATCATGCCAAATGTCTCTTCATCCATTGCCAATGGAAGTGTATCAGCTGTCTGCTGATTACCTTGAAGAGCGTTGGCTATCTCCATCAGTCCGTGTCCTGCTGCAGTAACACCTGCGGCTGGTAGGACATACTTGGGGACAGCATTAGCTGCAGGTATTGCATACTCTAATACCGAGGCTAGGGCTCGCTCCCCTCTCCCTGCACCCTCTCCCACTTCAGGCTGGGCCTTACGAAGTGAGGGATGTGCTCCCCCTCCCATATATGCCGCTGCCTGCACTGCAGGATTAGCGTCCTTATATAACCCCGCAATCTTCGCACTGTATGCATCATCCATACTGCGAATTGCTTCCCCGGCACTACGAAGTCCGCGCATAGCTGTGTCTCTTCCGTATGCCATCACTATTTAACATATAACTATCCCTATCGTAAAGGTTATGCCAATGCTTAAGGCAATATTAAGCCTACTATTACTAGTAGCCCCTATCCAAGCAACTACTGAAGAACCCCCTATAGCTGTCATCTGTGATGAGCTGCTAATCGAATTAGCTATAGCTATAGACAACGGGCTACTAACATCTTCCGAAGCTGAAGGCATCGGTGATGGATGTCAAAATCTAATATAGTAAAAGCTATAAACAAGCAGGTGGCGAATTAACATTCGCTATCTAAATCAATGTTCTTTTCTAACATAAACACTATGTCAATTCAATCTGAGATCATTGATCAAATCGCTGCTAAAGAAGGCGTCCGTCCCTGGGATATCAGGCA
>Ga0181379_1001167_pt1 | contig 12404 bp, 10 predicted proteins | sample 2SPOviralmetaG_FD_130115 | JGI IMG/M metagenome (GOLD analysis project Ga0181379, IMG submission 130115) | Marine viral communities from the oligotrophic San Pedro Time Series (SPOT) site, San Pedro Channel, CA, USA - 2 SPOT_SRF_2009-07-10 | ecosystem: Environmental > Aquatic > Marine > Strait... | reverse complement strand
TTAATACTTTTTTTGCAGACTCTCAACCAGCGCAATCAGATATAGATTTTGCAAATGCTTCCTTAGATGAAAAACGTGATTATGCTCGTCAAATGCGATTGGCGGGTCTTGAACCTGTCACTGGAGAGCAACTTACCGAAGACGAATACGTTAGCAAGTATAAAGAACCGGGTGTCGATTACCGCACTGGCGTGGACAGTGTTGCTGGGTTCTCACGCTTTCAGTTTGGTCGCATGGACACAGACGAAGAGAAGTCCAACTACCTGAAGACGGTAGTGGGTGACGAGGGTTTCCGTGTAGATGCGCTTGGTCGTCATATCCTGACACAGGACGGGCGTACTAAACTTGGCTTGGGTGAAGGCCGTGAGCTTGCGGTAGATGAAGAAGGCTTTTCGTTTAACGATGTAAAAGAGTTTGCTGGCGCAACAGCTCTACCGATTATTGCTGGCACAGGTGCCGCGATTGCCGCGTCCGGCGTAGGTTTTGTTCCGGGTATGTTGATTGTAGGTGCCGCCACTGCTGGGGGCAAGTTGCTTGACGAGGGCCTTGAAGCTGCTGAAGGCTTACAGATGCAATCTCCTACAGACATTGTTCGTGATAGTGCCATAGAGGGTGCCTTTGGTATGTTTGGCGAAGGCGTGGGTCGAGGCGTATCCAAACTATTTGGTCGTATTATCAAAGGACCAGGTGGCGCAGAGAACGAAGCATTGCGTGCACAAGCTCGTGAAGTAATTGCTAAAGGCTTCCGCCCTACGATTGCTGGTGCTACGGACGAAGCATTCCGTCCAGTCTTGAATCGTCTTCAGGCTGTTTACGAAGGTGTGTTCCCGAATCAAAAGGCGGCGATGCAAAACCTTGAACAGTCTCTGGCACAGATGCGTGCGTTTGGAATCGCGGACGATACAGCAATCAACAACCTTGATGAGATCGTAAAGCGTGACATCACAGACTTCTATGCTGGCGCAGATCAAAAGCTGGCTAACGCACAGATGCGTATGGACGATGCGGTCAAGGGTGAGATTGATCAAATCATGCGTAATCTCAAGGATGGTACGACTATTCCTAAAAACCTTGATGATATGATCCGTCAGCGCAAAGGCGTGTTTGATGAGGACGTAGATCGCCTCTATACGATGGTTAACGATAAGTTGCGTGGACAAGCAATTATTCCAACAGCCGGAATAAAAGAAGAATTAAAACGACTTACAACGGATAGCATCGCAGACATTGGTGCGACACGATTTGCGGCTCAAGTAAAAGGTCTTGGTGATTACGCTACAGCAAGAGAACTGTCTCGTATTCGTACAGGCTTGACTGATGCTTCTCGCAACCCGGCTCTTCTTAATGATGTCAACGTAGGTGCTCTTGGTTCTCTCAAGGCTTCTGTGAATCAAGCGTTTACAGACGCAGAGATTACGCTTGCTCAAATGTCCACCAAGGGTTTGGATGATGCGGTCACTGAAATTGGTGGGCCTACTATCGTTCGGCCTGATGGGTTTAAAATGGATCTATCTACAGGTGAAGCAAGTGATGCACTAAGAACTTTGAATAGAACAAACCAGTTTTACAGAGACAGCATTAGTAGATTCGATAACATCGTTGTTCAGGACATTATAAAGCAAACTAAGTCTGGTCAGATGAACATGAAGTTCGTGTTCGACAAGATCATACAGGAAGACAATCCAGAGGCACTAGATCAACTGTTTAAGGCCATTCGTGGTGCACCGACAGGTAAAGCCTTGGGTGCGGAAACTGGAATCGTGGATCTTGCAGAAGGTACACGAATATTAAAGTCTCGCATGATTGGTAATCGAACCGTGGAACAGGCACTAAAGGACGTTGCAGATCTACCCGCCAACAATCGTACTCGTATGATGGTTGAGAAAGCGGCTCGTGACATTGAAGCGGAAGCCGCCGAGCGTGCTACAATTCGTGGTACAGGAGCCGAGCAAGCCGAAGCGGTGCGTCAGGGTCTGTCTAAAATGTATATACAGGAGCAAGTCAAACGCTCCTTGACTCGTGACCCTGCTACAGGAGTAGAGGTCATTGACCCTATCAAACTGGTAGCGAACATCCGGCAGAAGGGCACAACCGTAGACAAGCTCCTTGGCAATGATCTGAAGAGTGTTAACGATATCCTGACAGTTTTGGAACGAAGTAAAGCAAATCTTGCTCCTAGTGTTATAGAGGAACTACAAAGCAAACCACTTGGTCAGGCTCTGAAAGATTTACAAGCCGCAGAAGCACGGCGTGCAGCGGTGGACAGTAATGTTGTTCTCCGCACACTACAGTCTACAGCCGATCCTGAAGTGATCGCACAGACTGTGTTCAGAAACCCTGCCTCAATCCGAGAGGCACAAAAGTTTCTTGGTAACAAAGTATCCACAGTCAATGGTCGTGAAGTTCCAACCATGGAACTGGTACGCGATGCTGCTATGGGCAGAGTCCTGAAGCAAATCGGTGCCACGGTAGACGAGGCTGGTTCAATTCGTATGACGGATGACTTCGTTGAGTCCTTCAAGTCAGGTAGGCTGGGCAACAAACTACAATCCGTTCTACGGTCATATGGTGACGAAACACTTAACACCATGTTTGGTAAGGGTGCCGCCGAAGGGTTAAACGCCATGGCAGAGACTATGGTTCGTGCTTCTAACGCCTCGATTGCTGGTAAAGGTGGTCTTGCTGCACCAAACATCGCACTTGGTCTTGGTGTTGCCAGTTTGATTATGAACCCACTTGCTACACTGCCTACAGCGGCGGCGTTTAAGGTAATGTCCGTTGCCCTTCGTAATCCAAAAGTATTGAAGATGATGATGGCTTCTCGTCAACCAAACAAGGTCAAAGACTTCCTGTCTGGTAAATTCAAGTCTAACGATCCGATTGCACAAGGGTTCCAGACCATGTGGCAGTTGACATCAGCAGCTACAGTTCAGGGTTCTCGTATGGGTATAGAACAAGGCGCCGAGGAAGTGCGACCCGTGACCGAGGCCGCTCGTCAACAACTAGCTCCCGTAGCTAATCAAGCATTACAAACCGTTCAGCAACAGGCACCAAACGTATTACCAGGTGGTGTCGGAACCGCTGGACAAGTATCACCAATCTTGCTACCCGACCCTGCTACAGCCGCATTGGCGCAGAGTCTTGGAAGGACTACCCCATGAACAAAGAACAATTACGCGAAGAAATAGCCGAGGACGAGGGCTGCAAATACGAAATATATTTGGATCATCTTGGCCTGCCAACTTTCGGAATCGGAGCACTGGTTAAGGAAAACGACCCTGAACAGGGTCAGCCTGTAGGCACCCCCGTTGATGAGGAGCGCGTCCGTCAGCGGTTCAATCTTGACATTGCAGTGACCATAGATGACTGCAAAGTTTTGTATGAAGACTTTGACGATTTACCCGAAGAGTGCCAGCACATCATAGCAAACATGATGTTTAATATGGGTCGGCCTCGCCTATCCAAGTTCAAGGGCATGAAGGCTGGTGTCGATGCACGAGACTGGAATCGCGCAGCTGACGAGATGGTAGACAGCCGCTGGTATGACCAGGTAACCAACCGCGCCAAGCGTTTGGTAGCACGCATGAGGGCGCTATCCGAAGAATAGACCACCACAAAAACTAATGAAGCACAGGATGATAAGAATATCTTTTGTCATCCTACTTCTCCCCAGTTGTCGCCCAACTCCTGATCCACCTTGCTCGGAACCTTGAGTTCCGTGCTGGTCTCCATGATCTCCGTGATTCTTGCGGCTTGCTCCTCGGATTCCACGTTAAAACAAAGTTCGTCATGCACTGTAAGTAGAGGCACCAGCCCTTCCTTGTAGCATTCTGCCATGGCGACCTTGGTCTGGTCTGCCGCCGAGCCTTGAATTAGTTTGTTCAGAGCCTTATAGGTAAACGCCCTTTTAAGTATATGACCGTATTCTTTCTCGGCCTCCTCGCGCTTCATCGGTTTGTTGTAGCCAAAAGTCTTAGGCTCCCACATATCAAACCGGCACAAGCGTCCCGACATTGTGCGGATCTGTCCGTGGTTATTAGCTCTTTGCGATACGAAGTCTGCTAGACCTTTAACAAACGGAACCTTCTCACGATACTTAGCTAGAAGTGCTTTAGCCTCCTCCGGACTGATGTCCATGGTATGTGCCAGCTTGCCTACGCCCATACCGTACATAATCCCCAAGTTGACAGTCTTGGCTTGCTTACGAGTTATGGACGCCAAGTCTGCTACCATCTGATGGAAGTCCGCATCGCCTTTATGATACTCCGCCACAACGCTATCAATGATAGGATGCCGCTGGTCTTCTGGTAAGGATGCGCAGTAATGCACCAAGAGTCTTGGCTCTTGACTCGAGTAGTCAAAGCTGCCCCACTTGCATCCTTCGTCCGGCACAAACAGACCTCGGATCATGGCTTTAATCTCTGGGTCACGCGCTGGAATCTGCTGGAGGTTTGGATTGCTGGATGAAAAGCGCCCAGTGACGGTGCCGCCATCGTCAGAGCGGAGCTGATGAAACTCGCAGTGTATGCGTCCGTTGTGCGCAAACTTCAGAATGTTGTCGATAAACGTATTGCTGGCCTTGTCTAGTTCACGCAAACGCAGGATCTTAGCCGCGACAGGATGTGGACTAGCTTGCAGAAACGCCTTGGTAAAGGACGGCTGGCCGTTGTTTTCTGTCTTGGCATAGTACAGACCGTGATGATCGAAGACGGCGGCAACGCTTTTGGCTACCCATGGTTCTACATCCACCCCTGTCTCATGCTTAATATCCGATACCAGATCTTTCTTGAGTCCAATCAATTTCTTCTTTGCGGCCTCGGCGCCGTCAATATTTACCTTCACGCCCTTCTCACGCATATCCAACAGAACTGGTATGAGAGAAGTCTCTAGCTTGAACACATCCATGAGGCTCTGCTTTTTTATATCTACCTTCATAGTGTTCCATAGCTTCAAGGTAAGCTCGGCATCCTTCTCGGCATACGCCCCCACGAACCGTGAGTTTAAGCGCCACATCTCTGCCTTGGGATCAAACCCATGATCCGCCGCAGCGGCACGCAAGGTCTTCTCGTTCTTACGCTCATCAAGATAGTCCTTCGCTAAGTTATTAAGGCTGTAGCTAAACCGGTTCTCGTTCAGCAGTGGCGCGGCTACCATAGTGTCGATGATCGTGCCTTGAATCTTGACCCCCGCCCACCGAAGCCAACCGGCGTCATAGGTTGCATTATGCATAACCTTGGGAATATTAGGCGTAGCAAGCTGATCTGCTAGCCACTTCATAACTTTCTTCTGGGGGATGTTACCACCGCCCTCATGTGCAATAGGATAGTAGCCTACAAAATCGCCGGCAGCGATAGCCACGCCCACAATAAAACCGTCACCACGCGCCCACCCTGGGCCTAATGTCGTCAGGTTCGGATCGCTGGTCTCAAGGTCGATTGCAATAGACTGGCTATTACGCAGGTCAGGAAACACCTCCGGCGGCACCCAATCCTTCTCGATGGTGTCCAGATCCAACCTGTGCAGGAACGTGATCTGACTATTTTCCTTTGCCATCTACTTCTCCTCCGAGGCTAGCGTATCCAGCGATATCCACCCATGAATCCTGATGCGTTGGTGTCACTACAAGTCTAGCAAGTTTTAGTGCCGTAAGACACTGATAAACCTGAGAAACAGACACTTCCTTGTCCAGTACGACAGACCATAATCGAGCCACGCGCTCGTGGTTCTCGTATGCATCGCCATAATCCTTGGCTCTCGGACCATTGACTAGGTCTTTGGCTGTATCAAGTAATTTATCTCTTTTCATATCACATACCTATATCTTGCGTGGGAATCGACAATGTGCAGATTATGCCGTGCTCTGGTCACTGCGGTGTAAAAGACACGGTGCTCATCGTCCTGATCCGGATTGTTGACCGCAGGGTATGACGAGTCGGTTAACAACAAGATGTTGTCATCCTCGCCGCCCTTCATCCGGTGGATGGTTGACAGATTGATGCGAGGCTTGGTCAGATCCTCACCCCTCCGGCGCACGGCGCCCATATACCGTATGTCCTCAAGGGACATGTTGACCACAACCTCTGGTCTTGCGTCTTGCGATGCAATCATCCCATGCTCGGCAACAAGATTGTCGTAGTTGTGGAACCCCTGCGGATCTACCGCGTCAAAGGTTTTGGTGGCAGCGCGTTTGAGTAACGCCCTTTCACCCTGCTTTGGCATAAATGTATAGAGCTTCTTTATGTCACCCACGCTTGCTGTCTCGCCTCTGGCCAGCCGTTGCCAGATATCCATGGCTTCAAGCAGTTCAGGGGAAATCATGGAATGACCAAACCGTTCAAACAAATAACCGTCTTCGCGTAAAGAATGGTGAATTGAGTTCAAGGCTTTGTTGGTTCTAGCCATAATAGTCCACGAACCTTCATCAATATTCACATCATACCAATTCATGTGAAAATCCACGGCGCCATCTTCATCTCTTGGTTGCCAGTCCTTCTCCTGACGAATGCCTATCCGGTTAACCAGATGATTGGCTAGGCGATACACGCTTCTTGGTACACGATAACTTTTATTGAGGATTACCTTATTGTCACAAGCATTCATGAAACTGTGCAGATCAACGCCGTTCCAACGATGAATACACTGATCATCGTCCCCCGCGTAATACACACGGCTGGCTCTCTCCTTGAGTATCGCTACCTGCTTCCATTGCAACGGAGTCAGATCCTGCGCCTCATCAACAATAAGAACATCCAAGACAGGACTGGTGCCCTGCTTCACGAATAACTCAACCATGTCCGTGTAATCAAACTTACCGTTGTCCGACTTGTACGCCGCATAAACTTGATCCACGCGCTTGACCATCGACCAATGCAGGTCGTAGTCACCCCTGTCGTTGTATTCCTGTTCCATGCTAATACAGCGCAACTTGGCACGACTAATCACTTCCAGATACCGATTGCCCTCCTTCATAGACAAAGGCACCATACCTTCTTCCATGACTTCAGCGGTGCTCCTGTCAAACGCCATGCCCAAGATCTCACCTAACTGACGAAAGTCAGCCGGTTGAACCGTCTCTTTTGTATCCATGCCTAGCCAGTTAAAGCCTATGGAATGTAGCGTCTTGAACCACGGTACATCTTTTTCGGTGAGCTGTAACTCACTGCCCACACGCTCTCGCGCCTCTTGTATGGATTTACGAGAGAACGACACGAAGCCAATCCTGTCAGGAGGAGTGCCATCAGCAAGTTCCTTCCGGACAATATCAATCATCGTATGCGTCTTACCGCAGCCAGGTGGCCCGAAGATCAGCGTCTCATCAGCCATCAGTCTTCTCGCGTGGACGAGAGGCAAGCCATTGCTCGACCTCTGTGCGCAGCCATCTCATTGTGCTGTTCTTTTCCGTCTCCGGACCCAGCACAACTGGTTTAGGAAAATGACCCTCTTCTACCCATCTGTAGACAGTAGAACGAGCCACACCTAACCATTCGACAACCTCACCCACCTTGAGATACCGTTCATCAGAATGGTATGTCATTTACTTTCTCCTCTGTTGGTAGTTCGATTTCATCATTGTCAAACTCCGGCACAAACCAGACGCGAAGATTCTTCCATTGACCTGTATCTTCGTCTTTAAACTTGTATGTGGTGTTACACTCATTTCCACCATTCATATCCTTTAATCGTTGCTGTACCTGTGGACGTTTAAGTTCACGGAACCCGCGATTGCGTAAGAACTCCATCAAACCCTTAATCGTAAACATGGTCAGGTCGCTTTCTGTCCACGGCTTACCAATCGACATCTCCTGCGGAGACTTGGCTCTGATACGGCTGGTGCAATACACCTCTACAAGTTCTTCAAACTGACCTTTAATAGTCAGTTCCTTTGGCACCTCGATATGCGTGGCACTCTCAAGCAAGCCGTTTACATAGTTCTGCCAATCCGGTGCCTTCATGATAGGCGGCATAACATCCAACTGCTCCATACAGGCTCTTTGAAACTGCAATGGCATCTGTAACTGTTCAGTGGATAACTCCAACCGTTTGCCATCAAGATCAAGAAAGTAGAGCCTCGGTTCCGACTTTTGAATAGTCAGGCCAGTGATCCCCGGCATAGACCCATTCTTGCCTATACCAAACTTGGCTTGGCGGCAGGCCGCTTTATCACAATGACTGCCCATAGGCTCTTCTTTACAAAGATAGCCGTAATCCTTCTTCTTATGCTGAGACTGGATAGTTACAATCTCGTTAGCTGGCAGAGATGGCTTGCAATACTTTTGGTTCCATTTCTCCAGCGTGGTCTCCCACGAGTCCGGGTGCATCATCTTGGCGGTTACCGCAGCATGAAACATGACTTTGTTTCTAGTTCCATCCGGCACTGAGGTTGCAAACATAATCCGTAAGCATGGCGGCATCTCCCGCAACTCATCATCTTCGCTGGCAAACTCTAGCTTGCGCAGATCTTCCAAAGTACATTTGATCTTGTCTACCTGATTTAGAAACTCCTCAAGTGAGAGATCGTCACCCTTATTGTTAATCGCATAACGTAATGTATTCTCTGCCTCAAAGTACGGCAGATTGATAAAGTTACCCACATCCCCACGCTCGGCAAGAATCTTGTTCTGCTTTGGAAACACCTCACATCCACCAAAGCCAAGTACAGCAGCGAACTCCGTAAGGTGATCACGCATATCGGTTGCACTAATCCAATCCTGCATAAACAAGAATAGATGCGCTCCGCCTGATTTTGATCGGCAAACAACTAGCGGTAGCTTAAAACGGCGGCACTTCTTCAATATCTCAACGTGATCGACTGGGTATGTGTCGATATCCAATGCACCAAATTTGCACATGTTCTGGTCGTTAATAGGTATTGATCCAACTCCATGTCCACCCTCTAAGTGAGCCGCCACCAATGTCTTAGTTAGTGGCTCTCGGACAATGAAACTTTTTGCCTCTGTCTTTCCGTTCTTCCTTACGCTTCCTACCGTTGTTTGACCGTGTGCTACGCTGGAGCCTTCAAAGGCCGCAGCGAAACGATCAACTAAACTCATTACTCGCTCCGCAAAAAGAGGGGGAGGCGAACCTCCCCCAAGTCACTAAAATGGGATATCATCATCCTCAACAGGCTTATCGTCCACAGGAGCCGAAGACGCCATCGGCGCCTCTTCCTGCTGGGCTTTAGCCTCACCCTTCATGACAGATTCGCGGAACAGCTTTGCTTCGTTGAACAAAGCCTTGTCCTGTACAAGGCCAACCTTTTCAATCGCCCAGTTGTACCAAGTACGCATTTCGCCATCGACAGTCTTGGACTCCTCGACCACCGTCAGCTTCCACATGGTTGCAAACAAAGCAGGTGTTTTCATTTCACCAGTCTTCGGATGCTTGACCTTTTGCATGGCAATCTGAGTTTTCCAGCGGCGGCTGACCTTCAGACCAGTAGACTTGAAGTCCACAATGGCTGGCTCATACATACCGTCTTCGCCCAAGATAAGGCAGAAGTGCTGGTCGCTCTTAATAACCTCGTTACCGTTGGGCAAATATTCTTTTGCACCAACTCTAGTAGTCCGAGACAAGTCTGGGTCATCAGGTGAACGCACACCCACAAAGCCCCCACCTTGGTCACCAGAGACGAACTCTGGATAGGTGGTCACTTGGTAGCATGGAATCACGGTGATGCCCTTCTCGCCATCCCAGATCTCGTTAGAGACAGTGTTGAAGATATCACCCTGACGCAGGTCAGCGATATGCTTCATGTCGCTCTTCTTGAGTTGCGGTGACGTTCCTTGCGCCACACGGACAAATGGAATCTGTAACTCGCTGGCTTCGTAGGTTGTGCCCTCACCAGCGGTGTCAAAGATATCGTCCATCATTTCGGCTGGCAGACCAGCCTCTTCTTTTTTTGCTACTTGATTAGCCATTACTTCTTCCTCTTTACTTCAGCAGTTCTTGCTACATAGGCTCCAAACATATCCAGATCTATCGAATTACCCTGTTCGACTTGTTCACGAATGAACGCCTTCAAGGTCATCGAATGAATATGAGTCTTTTGCTCTGGGTGAAAACCTTTCTGCTCGAGGTCGTACATAACGTCCCCAGCAGCGTTGTCTTGCCCACGACCAAACGACACGATAATGTCGTTCTTGATTATGTCGTCCAGACCATGTTCTCGGAGCCAATTAAAAGCCTCCTGCTTCCGGTCAGCAGGGATTGACGCAGACACAAACGGCTTCAACGTAACGGTCGCACCGTCCACATCCACACGCTCAATACCCATCTCATCCATGAGCATAGGTATCTGCTCAAACGCAATCCTCTGTTTTTCTGCTTTTAGTTCTTTGAGATACTTTTCAGTATCGTCAATTTGTTGTTGTTTCTCGTTGAGCCGGTGAACTAGACCGGACAACTGCTTGCCCCCATCTGCATCAACGCCGGATAGCGTATCCGCATCTGCGAACATTTCTTCATCAAAGATTGTTTCACTCTGCTGCATAGCAAGTACATCCTCTTCAGGTTTGATGGGCTTGACGGAACCATTCCGTTACCCTATGTTCAGACAATATAGGAGGACATAGATGGAAGTCAACTACAAATTTAAAACGGAACCATATGAGCACCAGCGGGAAGCTATGCTCCGCAGTATACCTATGAATGCGTATGGATTCTTTATGGAAATGGGAACTGGTAAGTCTAAGGTCTTAATTGATAGTATTGCGTATCTGGGCAACACACATAAGCTCGACTTCGCATTAATCATTGCACCGAAGGGCGTGTACCGCAACTGGATCAACAAAGAAATACCAGAACATTTTCCAAACGATGTCCGGCATAGCGTGTGCGCATGGCAGGCCAGCCAGACCAAAGGCTATAAGGAAGAAGCCAAAGCATTCTTCTTTAATAAGGAACCTGGGATTAAGATTTTTGTAATGAACGTGGAGTCATTCTCTAGTTCTAAAGGTAAGGCAGCCGGCGAGTGGATGGCGGAGAGGTTCGGGCAGAATGGCCTTATAGCTATTGACGAAAGTACCACCATCAAAAACCATAAGGCCAAACGCACCAAGTCCTTACTCAAGATCGCGGCTAAGTTCAAGTACAGAAGGTTGTTGACAGGCTCTCCTGTTACAAAATCTCCAATGGATCTGTTCGCGCAATTTCAGTTTCTCAACCCCATGATCCTTGGCTACGACTCTTTCTATGCTTTTCAGGGTCGGTACGCCGTTCTACAGAAGCGCAGCATGGGCGCGCATAGTTTCCAACAGATCCTTGGCTATCGGAATCTTGAAGAACTTTCCGTAAAGATTGATCCCTATACATATAGAGTTTTGAAGAAGGATTGTCTGGATCTGCCGGAAAAGACATACACCGTGCGTAATGTCGGGCTGACCATGGAACAGATCCGAATGTACAAGGATCTGCAAAAGGAAGCCATGACGCTTCTGGAAAGCGGAGACTTAGTATCGGCGCCGCCAGTCATCACCCAGATGCTGCGCATCCAACAGGTTTTGTCCGGGCACATAAAGACTGACGAAGGTGATTTGATTGAAGTCCCAACCCAACGCCTTTCTGCCATGATGGATTGTATCGAGGAAGTATCCGGCAAGATCATCATATGGTCGCGCTTCCGTTACGATATCATCCACATTCAAGCAGAACTTGCCAAAGTGTACGGTGAACAGTCGGTAGTTTCATATTACGGTGATACGTCAGATCAAGACCGGCAACTCGCCATCGACAGATTCCAGAACGGAACCGCAAGATTCTTCGTGGCGAATCCCGCTACCGCAGGATACGGCCTCACACTGACCGAGGCCAGCACAGTGATTTATTATGCAAACGACTTTAATCTTGAAACTCGGATCCAGTCCGAGGATCGCTGTCACCGTATAGGTCAGAAAAACCCTGTCACATATATCGACCTGATTGCAGATGGAACCATTGATGAGAAGATCGTCAAGGCACTTCGTGATAAGATAGATATAGGTGCAAGAGTATTAGGAGAGGAGGCAAGAGAATGGCTGAAGCTGACGCCAAAATCACAGGCAGCATAGATGTACTGGTTGACTACAAAAAGGGCGGTCTGACACTTGCTCAAGCCGTTGACCGATTCCGTAAACTGACTGGCCTAACACCAGATGTAGCGGAGAAGTTCATAAGGGGGATGAGTCGTGACAACATCATATCGCTTGAGACAAAGAGAAACATTCATGCAGGCAAGCAGGAGGAGACAGATGATAGAACAGGGTGATGGCACTTTTGCAAAACGAATGGCAGCGGGGCTTTGTCCTCGATGCCAGACGAATATGCCACCAGTCGATGTTCATGGACACATACAATGTTCGGTGTGTCACTTGGTTATTAGCGAATGTTGTCAGGGGGAACAGGCGGATGAGTTTACAAATTGTACCACT
>Ga0181379_1001166_pt1 | contig 12431 bp, 26 predicted proteins | sample 2SPOviralmetaG_FD_130115 | JGI IMG/M metagenome (GOLD analysis project Ga0181379, IMG submission 130115) | Marine viral communities from the oligotrophic San Pedro Time Series (SPOT) site, San Pedro Channel, CA, USA - 2 SPOT_SRF_2009-07-10 | ecosystem: Environmental > Aquatic > Marine > Strait... | reverse complement strand
TTGCAGTTACCAACTATGGGTATGAAGAGTCTGTACAAGACAAGATAAGACGAATTAGACTTATCAAACCAGAGTTTGTAGAGGACATAAAGAAAGAATTTTCCAGAAAAATTAAAGGTAAGTAATAATGGCCGACACTAATTCCATTCAGTATGCAGGCGAATTTGCAATTGCTGAATGTATACTTTATACTGTAGGTGGTAAAGAATTAGACTTGACTGACCTTGTGGTAGGTGTAAATATCTACGAGAGTATCTTTAACAACTCTATAACTGGTGATATATCTTTCACTGATACAAACAACATTATAGGTAACGCTAAGATTATAGGTCAGGAGAAACTGTCACTAAGTCTTATCACACCTGATGCTACTGATAACTATGATAGAACAAACTCAATTGAGTTTGGAGAAATGCCTTTCTACGTCTTCAAAGTACAGAGTAGTAATTCAATCAACGATAAAACGATGGGTTATACTCTATCATTTACAACTGCTGAGATTGTAAGGAATGGTCATATTCGTGTTGCACAGTCCTATAAGGGTGAACCAGCATTAGACATAGTAAAGAAGGTTGTTCGTGACCCTGAGTTACTTAACTCTAAGAAAGAATTCTTCTACGAAGAGACAACCAATAATTACAAAATGATTGCACCGAATATGCGTCCGTTTGATTTCATCAATATGGTTGCACGAAAAAGTCTATCCAAAGATTATAACTTTGCTCCCACATTTCTGTTCTACGAAACAATCAAGGGATATTTCTTTAGAACCATCGACAGTATGATGGATAGGAAAAACCCTAGAATGATATATAGAGAACACACACCAAATGCGTTTGTCGATGGGAAACCTGATATAGTTGCAAACTTACAAAACATATTGTCATATGAGGTTATATCTTCATCAGACACTCTTGTCAGTCAACGTGCTGGTATGTATGCATCAAAGATGTTAGAGATTGACCTATTCAACAAGAGTTACACAACACACGATTATGACTACATCAAGAATTATGAAGACGATGTTCATGCTGATGAGTTTAATAAATCTGGTTCAGATATTGCTCCTGTACTATCAGAAGCGACTGATGACTATGGTAACTTTTTATCAGAATACCCAGACTCGGTATTCTACGTTCAGACAACTGATACTACAAACGAATTATTCACTCCTATGCATCAAGAAGGTAAAGAAACACCATTTGATACCATTAATACTAAACAGTGGTTGCAGAGAAGAAAGTCTAGATTTGCACAGTTAGAATCTTCACTTGCATTACGAGTAGAAGTGCCAGGCAATACTGTATTGCAGGCAGGAGACTTAATAGGATTAGAAATACTCAATCGTACATCTGTAACAGAAGAACAGTACGATGAAGTGTACACAGGAAGGTATTTGGTAAGAAAGATACATCACCAATTTGCCAAGACAGGAAGTCAACTTATGCATACCGTTCTTATGGAATGTGTAAGAGATACATTATCAACCAAATTGCCTAGTGATGGTGTTCCGTTATTTGACGGTGGAGAAAACATTGAAGAAATGATTCCACTAGGAGCAGCAGACCCAGGCGATGTTTTATTTTAGGAGGAGCCCGACAACCAACAGTTTGTTATGATAACCATTAACCAACATAGAGGTAGCAGATGACAACCAAACTCAAAAATCGTATTAAGAAAATGACATTTCAGAAGACACTAGATAGAGAGATAAAAGTTGAGGATACCAAGGAAACTAAATACTATGAAGAAATGTATAAACAGCGAACGATGGAGTTGTTAGGAATAAAAAATGAAGACATTTACGGAATTACAGGAAGGCGTCTATGACGCTAATATATTTAAGGTCATCTTTTTAGCAGGTGGGCCAGGCAGTGGAAAGTCTTATGTCGTAGCAAGAACTATGGGTGGTATGGGATTGAAACTTGTAAACAGTGATGATGTCTATGAAAAGATGTTGAAGGATGCTGGTTTAGATACTACACCAAAAGATATCTATTCAGACCAAGGACAAGAAATTCGTGGACGTGCCAAGGCGGCGACTAAAACCATGCAAGGTAACTATATTCAAGGAAGACTTGGACATATCGTTGATGGTACTGGTAAGGACTTCGGCAAAATTCAAAAACAAGTCGGTTATCTAAAAGGACTTGGATATGAATGTTACATGGTATTTGTGAATACATCACTTGATACTGCATTGGCACAGAATGCAAAACGCAAAAGGACACTACCAGAAGATGAAGTGTCTAAGATGTGGAAAGAAGTCCAAGATAATATTGGTAAATTCCAAAGTCTATTCGGTGGTTCTAATTTTATTGTTGTCGATAATAATATGGCAGGAGAAGATGTATTTGCAAAGGTATGGAAACGGTGTATGGTACTGATTCGCAAAAAGGTCAATAATGTCATCGCAAAACGATGGATTTCACAAGAATTAGCGAAAAAACGCAGATAATAACAAAAATAATTTCAACTTTTTTACTAAGTCCCTGTTTTTACAGGGATTTTTTTTGTCGATTTCTCTTGACTTGTTGTTAAAACTATGTTAGCCTATAAACATAATAGAGAAAGAGGTTAATTATGTATAACAGTTCAACAGATGCTTACCAAGGTGCAGTCAAGATTATGTCCCATGAGTATGCAAACAAGTATGCAAATTATTGGTCAAAGAAACAGAAAGTCATCAAGACTGGTAAGGCCAACTTTAAGGATGCTGGTAGACAGAAAACTTACAATGCAGAATTCGCTGCAATTGCAGAGTATAGAAACAAATATCCAAACGATGTAAAATTCAAACGTCTGGATTGGAAACAGACTCAGAAGTATTTCAAGAAGATTGTAAAGTCTAAAACATACAAAGATATCTGCATCAAACAAGATGCATCAAGGCCTGGGGTTACTCAACCTACTCTGGAGAAAGCACACTTTAGAGGTAGGACTGCTGGTCAGGCAACTTGGTATGGTTCAATGAGACTTGCAGAGACTAACTGTCCTTACACTATCGTGCATGAGTTCGCTCACTTGTGTGGTAATATGCACCACGATATTGGATTTAGAAGAGATGTAATCAAACTGTCTTCTAGGTTCTTGGGTACTGAATTTGCAAAGATGCTAAAGGGACAATTCAAGAAATCAAAACTGAAAGTTACAGTGTCCCAACACATAATGACTCCAGAGAAGTGGATTGAAAGTGTGATGAGAATGGAAAAAATTAGAATGGAGAAATCGTAATGAAAATATATTTAGATATGGATGGAGTCATCGCTGACTTCTTTGGTGGGTTAGAAAAGAAGTTTAATGTAGACCATTGGAAAAAGATACCCAAAACAGAACAGTCAATTCTTGACTTGAAAGGTACTGACTTCTTTAATACGTTAGAACCTTACAACAGTTCTGCTGAGTTAGTAGAGTTCACTAAGACACTTGGTGAGTTCGGTATTTGCTCTTCACCACTAAGAGGTGACAGAGATAACTCTGCCTTCTGGAAAAGAACTTGGTTGACAAGATATGGATTTTTGCCTGACTTGGATATGTTGATATTCACTGGGCAGAAAGAAAGATTCGCAGTCAATAAGATTGATGGTACACCAAACATCCTAGTTGATGACAAACCAGACAATATTAAGAGGTGGATTGACAAAGGTGGTGTTGGTATCAGATATCAGGCAAACCAAGATAGTCTGGTGACTATCAAAAGAAAATTGATAAAAGCTGTAGAAAGTACTTGACATTTGTTATAATATCAGGTATAGTATATAAGTAAGATAAAAAAGGAGAGAGTTTTATGATGAAAGTTATTGGTTATATTGTTGGATTTATTGGGTTCTTCATTTTACTAGGTACTGCTGGTGCAGACTGTGATGGTAAATGTATGGAGAACACTTTGACTATCGTGCAGATTATGGAAGGTGTCTTTATGGGCATTGGACTGATGATGCTCGGTACTTATTTTGTAATGAAGGGAGAATAAATATGGATATTAAGGTATTAGAATATGAAGCAGATGAAGCAGTTAATGTTAACGGTACACACCTTGTGGGACACATCAAAACCACATATGCAAAACTTGTCGAAAAGTTTGGTGAACCTACATTCACAGACGCTGACCCATATGAAAAGGTTGCCTGTGAATGGACGATTGATGCAAAGGTTGTATCAGATGGAGATGAAGAGGATGATTACTTCTACAAACCATTTACTGTGTACTGCTGGAAAGAGGGTCGCATCCCAACTGAGGAACATTCGTGGCACATCGGTGGTGACGATTTCGAGTCCTTTGAAGTCGCCGAGGCAATCATCAATGAGTGAGATGGAATTACTTGAACACCGTATAGATAATGTTCATACGGTATTGGAACGTGAAATGGGTGACTGGGCAAAGAACTATTGGAGTACTACTCTGTTCGCCCTTGTTCGTAAGTTAAATGATTTTCAGAAGAAACAAACATGGCACTGACACTAACAGAACTTGCAGAACAGTATGGTGAGTCTATTGACAACCTACCTATTGAAGTATTGATGGAAGGAATATATAATGAGCGGTATGCATCTACTACCAGCGTATTGGACAACGAACAATCAAAAGAAACGTAAATCTAAAAAGGTAACTGCTAAGATGCAACAAGCACAAGCAGACCATGATAAGTATCTCAAACGAATGGGATACATTCCTAAAGGGGAGAGGTGTTACGGTAGCATAAGTGATTCCAAACCACTTGGATGGGGTTCAATTCCCTGCTCCCCTGCCATTCCCACATCTGATACGGTAGGTAATGGGTTTGTGAAGAAAATTCCAGTGTATACTGGCAGTGCTGTCATAGGACAAGCATATAACAAGGGTGGACTACAAGTACTCACCTCAAAAGAAGCGAATGACCCTATGACGGGCAAAAGGAGATAATGAATGACGTTTCAAGTATATAAGCAACACAAACTGCAAGACCAGATTGAACAACTCGCATATGACTGGGCAATAGAAGATGTCACAGAGTATTATGGTGTTGAAGAACCTGCTGAATTAAATCAAGAACAGATTGACGAAATCTTTGCATATTCTGAATCAGATGATTGCTACGAAGGTTATGTTGGTATGGCTCTTAGAACTATTTGTGACCAATGGGAAGATGAACAAGATGGATAACCAGAAAGTACTTAAAGAAGTAAACACCAAGTATATCGAAGAGATTGATTCTGAAGGTGTACGCCGTGTACGAGTTGTTACTGAAACAACTACATGGTTCAGTGACAATGTATTAGCACGCCACAATCCAACAAAGAGTACGTCTGTCGAATACCTATAAATACTCGTAAGGAGTATTTCGATGGCATCACTATCACTAAGCGATATGGGAAAAACGTCTGGGGGCGGTTCTTATGCTGGAACGTCACGCCCAGACATTTTTGCTAAAAAAATCAAAGATGGTAAATCATTTCGTCTTGGTGAAAACAAGAATGGCAAAGAACTTATTGGAGTTGAATACAATAAGAAAACTGAAGAACTCACCTATTACGAAAAGACAGACAATAAGAAGAATATGAAGACAGCAAAGCGCTCTCAAATATTCAAAGATGCTGATTTTGGTGGTGGTTCTGGTTCTGGTGGTGGTGCAGACGATACCAAGTACACTGAATCCTTACAGTGCTACTACTGTTCCTATGTGTACAACGTACTCAAAGGAAAGATAACTCTAAACAATAAACCTACTGACGGTGACTTGAAAAGAGCATCACCGTATGCACAAACAGATGTGACACTTGCAGATTGTTTAGCAAAAGGCCCATCTAACTGGATTGAGACAGAAGTTTATATCAAGACAGCAAACAAACTTTTTGCAGAAGTCAAGTTCGACAAATTTCCAGTGCATTTTCATAGAGGGTCTGCCTTTATGAAAGGCGTTTACGATGCATATAAGACTTGTAAGGCAAAAGACCAAGCAAGTGAGAACACACAATCCCCAGGCAGTTTCTCTGATGACAAATGGAATCCAGGCGATATATGGGCATCAACATTTACCACTGCGTCTAAACCATTAGAGAACTTCACTGACTCGTGGGGAACACTCAACTCAAAGGTACTTGAGTTAGGTGGTGGTTCGACAAAACGAGGTGTCAAACTGCTGGGTATATCTCTAAAGAAGGTTACAACAACAGAAGCAAAATTACAAGAATACAGTACACCAGCACAGAAAGCACAAAGAGAAACATATCAGTGGCAGACATGGAGTTGGGGTAAGACAGGAAAGTTCTTTGACTCACAGGACATCTACCTTGTTGTCTCTGGTAAGGAAGTGCAGTTCAGAACATTCGGTGGTGATACATCATGGCAAGGTGAAGTAAAGGGTACAAGTGCTGCTGGTGGTAAGATTGGTGGTGGTAACGTCAACTTCTATACAAAGAAGATATTCAGTAAAGATATCTACAATGGTAAGACAGGACGTACAGCAGAGAAACAATTCCTAACAGAAGCGACTACTGACCAGAACAAACTTAATGAACAACTCTACGAGGGTTACATAAGACACAACAAAAACAGTAGTCCAAAAGTGCCAGAGATACCAAAGAACGAGTTCATGGAAATAGTTAAGACAAAAGACAGCAATTTCAAGAACAGTAAGATTATATGCATCAATTTCCTTGATGCTGCATATGCTGGTACAGGAACAACAAGAAATGAGTTTGCAACGGACTTATTTCGGTATGCCAGTTCAGATACAGACCAATCTAGTTATTTCGTAAAATTATATTGACATTCCACTTTTATTGTGGTATATTAATATAGTAACAATGAGGTAAGAAATGGAATTCGATAATAAAAAAGACTATTACGCTATTGCAATATCTCTTGCAGTTGCGTTTTTGGTAGGCCTAATCGGAGGAGAAGATTCATTTGGAGTTATGATTGTCTTTTGCTTGACAACATACTGTGGACTTAGATATTTACAATCAAAGGGGTTACTATGACATTAGAAGATAGAATTGCTAATCTAAAAGAACAACACAATCTTGTACATCAGGAGTGTGAAACAAATCCTACAACTGACCTAAAGAAAAAGAAACTCGCATTGAAGGATGAGATTTCTGATTTGGAATGGGCCGAGATGTATGGTCAATCGGAGTGCTATTTTGGGTAATGGTATATAATGTTTTTGATAAGGAGTTTAGAATGGGAACATATGACGAACGAATGAAATTGATGCACGCTTTAGATAGTGCAAAGAAGGAAATGAATGGATACATCTACTTGATGTCAAAACTCATTCCACATGGTGAATATGATGGAAACGATTATGTTGTCCATCAAGACACAGGTATAGTGTATCACCTCCAAACTATTCATAATAACATTCAACGCTTAGAGGATAGAATCATTGACATCGAGAGTCACAGTAACACGAACAGTTAGTATAAGAGAGTTTTCAACAGACGCTCTGGTACAAGAACTATATAATCGTATATACGATAGTATACATGATGAAGAACCACAGAATGACCCTGTGTTGAATGATGTGAGTGAAAGTTATAAGAAGGTCATTATGGAGTCAATAGATGAATTGTTATAATTGTCAAACCGAATTGATATGGGGTGGTGACCACGATTTGGAAGAAGATGAAACTCACTTTGGTGGTCATACGATTATAACAAATCTCTCTTGTCCAAACGAAAGTTGTGGTGCATATGTAGAAGTGTATTGGGGCAAGAATGAAGAATAAACTATACACACAGCGAGATTGGGATAGAACTGTGGGTATGGGTAAAGTGCCGTATGAGTATAGCATAGAGAGGGAGAATGTCGATGGCGATATGGGAGAGAGAACGGAAGTCGATAGTGGAAGAATTGAAACCAGACAGTCCAATCCTAAAGGAGTGTCGAAAACCACCGATTAAGTTTATCAAGCATCACGACTACGGTGTAAGGAAACTTGAACAGAGGTTGAAAGAAAGTAAAGACAGATGAAGAATCCTATTGCACGCTACCTTATGTGTGCATATGCTTATTATGTAGAAGATGATGCTCTCATAGATGACGCTGAGTTTGACCAACTTGCAAAAGACATACTAGAAGACTATGATAATATCGAACACCCCCACAAGCCCCTTGTAACACGTGCTGACCTACACGCTGGGACGTATTTGGGTAAATACCCCAATATTGTAAAGGGTGCAGTAAGAGACTATAGGGTATCGAATTCAAAATAATTCAAAATAATTCAAAAAAGTGGCGGCTAGGGCATTGACAATTGCCAATTAAGCTAATATACTATGCTAGTAATGATGAGAAACAACCTTTGAAAGAGGATACTATATTATGAATAACTTGATTGAAATTGACTTCAAACCAGAGACTGCCGATGACTATCTGGTAGAACCATTTTTGAATACTGTGAATGATAAAGACTTTGTGTTTACTACCAATGTGATGAAAATTCTAGTTGGTGTAACAGGACAAGGTAAGACCTATAACACTGCAAAAACATTTATTCCCCACCTTGCAAAAACAAAAGGTGTTGAAATGTTTGTGGTGTCTGTTCCTACTACTGAAATTCTTGATAAATCAGATTTCGTTAAGTCTGCATCATCTGCTGGTCTACAATATACATCTGATATAAAATCTGCAATACAGATGTTGAAAATGGGTATAGGGGTTTTGTTGACTACAACCCACCAAGCATTTGTTGTTGCAGACAAAGGAAAACAACTACAAGAGTATTTGAAAACTTCTGGTAAAACCTTTGCTGTCTTTATTGATGAGGCACATACATGGTTGGTTTCTGATATTGAGAATTACAAAGATGTAAATGGACATTATGGTACTAACTACGAAGCAACAATGTTCAAATCTCTTGCAGAACTTTCTACGGTTTCTCCATATATCTTTGGATTGACTGCTACTCCAAATGGTGAACAACTTGGTTACATCACGCCTCTGGGTAATATGAAGTTTGAAGTAATCAACTCACTACCACCAAAGAAACTGTTGATGGGTAAGACTGCATATTTGAATGGAGTAAAGACCTATGACGCTGAGTGGTTTACTGATAACAAGTTTCTTATCAATGGACTGTATCAAGAAGCAATTGTTAAACTTTTCATGTCAGAGACTAAAAAGACTATGATGGTTTCAGTTGGTAATGTTTGTGCAAAAACTGGTTACAACTTGGATTATGTCAAGATGATTACTCAGAACGCTATTCATTCTAATGCACTTGCTCCTGATGATGAGAAGACATTTGCAATTATGACTGGTGATAAGAAAGTCACTGGAGTTTATGCTGTTAACGGTTCATTTGAAGTCATGGATGAAGATGATATCAAGGAAAAGTTGAATGACCTTAATGACCCATTGAAAATTGTGATTGTAGTTCAGAAGGGTACTATGGGTATGAACATATATACTCTAAAGTCTCTTGTATCGTTCAAACCACAAGAGAAGATGGACAAGTCTGGTAATTCACTTACAGAGTTTGCAATACAGACACTAGGTCGCTTGGTACGCTTGAATCCAGGCATGCCGATTGCTGAGTTCACTGAGAAGTATGGATATGACCTTGGGGAATATATCAAGACTTTGAATGATGAAGAAATTCAGAAACTTCTTATTGCTAACTCATTTGATATTCTTGTTCCGAATACAGATATGTGGATTGAGGCAATTACAAAGTTCAAGGGAAACTATGTATCAACAATTCAACAGGCAAAGGCATTCTATGCCTAATCCTGTTGGAATGTCAAAGATACACGGATGGAGAAATCGCTGGAGTGTATGCTATAGTGACGGTACACAAAGAGAAGTCAGTATACTATGGAACATCGCTCCAGATAACTTTCGCTCGTGGTATTGTCACAGAAGACATATAAAGGTAATCACCTTTGACCAACTCATAAGAGAGAGAAAGAATGTATGAATGGATACTATGTACATTGTTCAGCGTATGCGCTGCGATAGAACCCATAGAGATAAGACCCAAAGGAAACATCTATTCCAAGAACGATAGACCAATGCTGTGTGGACTACGAAAGGTAGAGAAAGCAGAAGATACCAATGACTACATCTGCATATATGACCATCCACATAGTAAGATAGATGATAGAGTAACGATAGGGTATGGTAATCAATGCCCCAAAAGAATATATTGCGATAAAAGATAAAACCTCTTGACATTTGTTACTAAAACAAGTATACTGATAGTATAACAATGAAGAAGGTAATAAGAATATGCAATACCAAATTCCTCCCAACGCTGGTCAAAGGTCAATCGCTGACATAATAGAAAATCATATCATAGAAGAGTATGTTGCAAAAGGCGGTATAAGACCCAAATCAGTAAGAACAATAGAAGATGTCGCTTACGAAGATAAACTCATAGATATAAAGACAAGGGATATAGGTAGAGACTTTTCAATGCCTAATCTTATTAGTGTGGATAGACTGATGAAGAACAAGGATAAACACATAGAGTATAAGATAGTAGAGTATTCAGTAGAAGGTGACCACGCTCTCATACATAATGTAATAGATAGACCTATACACACTATATGCTGGTCTGCAATGAAAATACAAAATCTAGGACTAGGACAGTTACAATTGGTTAAGGTAGATGACATACCAGTGTATAAGGGAACGAAAGACCAATGGTATGAACAACTAAAGATAGAGATGAACCTATTCTATAAGAAACAAATCGTTAAATTCACTAAGTTGATAAAGGAATAAGACAATGGAACATAATGGTAAGTGGTGGAGAGGTGTATGTATAGAAATACTAGAGAAAGAGATTGAACTAGCAGAACATCAGATGCAATATAACATAACAATGAAACCTATTATCAAATACCTACAGATAAGATTAGATGAGTTAAGGAGTGAAGCGGAATAGAATGGGATTATGTGGGATATTATGGGTATAGCGGAGTAATTCGTAAAAGGTGTGAATAAACGTGAATCTTTGTGCATCTTAAACCCATAATTATCGGCAAGTCAAGAAATTTTTCACAGATATTCAGAATAATTCACAAGCGAATCGGGCGAATCACCTAGATAATTCACAGAAATTCACAGAGTAACCCATTGGGTCACCCCAGTAAGTCATTGAATTTACTGGGTTTTTTGTAGCCGAAAATAACTCTTGACAAACGCTGCTTGTTATGGTAACATAGCTGTATAATCAGAGAGTAGGAGATATGCTATGAATAGAATTGGTCAGGACGTTATAGGTTTCTGGGGTGCGATGCATCCCTATGATGATGGTGTCATCGTGGGTCAGGATGAGAAGTTCTTACACATACAGTGGTGCGAATCAGATGCAGTGCAGTTAGTTCCTCATGCAGATATGATGGGAGAATGGTTCTTAGATGTGTCTGTTGCACCACGAATCGGTATATGGTTTGCCAATATGGATGATGTTTATATCGATGCTGGTGAGGATATTCCTTACGATACCGCTGTAACCCTTGCTGTATAAGGGTTTGAGCAGGGCTGAATTAATTGAAAAATAATTCAAAAAAGACTTGACAAACCTCTTGACATAGGGTATAATCTGCTATGTAGAGTGAGAAAAGAGATTAATTAAATAACTATTGAGAGGATATATTATGGAAAACATTTGGTATGATTCAGAAGCTTACAGAGGTGTAGGTAAAGGTGAGAATGACTCAGACACAGGATACAATGCTGTTGCAGGCCCAGAGAACAAGAGAGACTGTCCTTGTGATACTTGTCCTATGAATGCTATGTGTATGAGTAATGCTACAGAGTGTAGTGCAATGAGGAACTGGTGTTCATACGGTGACTTCAAAGATAAAGATATACAGAGACTTGTGAGAGGAATTGCTTAATGCCAAAACAGTTATCATTAGAAGATGCTATGTTAGAGTTTGATGAGATAAGAATACAGAACCTTAACGCTAGGTTTGACTATCTTACAAAGGGTATGGATGATTGGAAGATGCCTATTACAGCAACTATCCCAGTGGCACATCTGAACGAGTATAGAGATGCGTGTGCTTACTTTACTGGTACGGAACTGTATCAGACATACTGTAACGGAGATGGCACTATGAATGTGGCAGCAAAAGGATATTATATGATGGGTGAATAAAACACTTGACAAACAGGCAACTCTGTGGTATAATGGCAACATATACTCAGAGATACTTGGAGCGTTGCTCTGAGGCGTACGCCCCTAAACCTGAGCGGCGAATGGCAATCTATAAATGCAATAAAGATACAGAAAGATATATCATCATCAAAGGCGCTCCTGTAACCCTTACACAGCAACGATTACAGAAGTACCCCAATGGGTTACATGCCACCCCCCCTAAAACTGACAGAAATCTATTGACACTTCCCTAGTAATCTGTTATACTTACTCTAATATAATCAAAGAAGGATTTCCCAATGGACAAAGACGAATCACTATTACTAGACTAT
>Ga0181379_1001165_pt1 | contig 12434 bp, 18 predicted proteins | sample 2SPOviralmetaG_FD_130115 | JGI IMG/M metagenome (GOLD analysis project Ga0181379, IMG submission 130115) | Marine viral communities from the oligotrophic San Pedro Time Series (SPOT) site, San Pedro Channel, CA, USA - 2 SPOT_SRF_2009-07-10 | ecosystem: Environmental > Aquatic > Marine > Strait... | reverse complement strand
TCGCTCTAGGCGAATTGCTAATAGACCGTCCTGAAGATCTGCTCCTTTAACTTCTACAAATTCAGAGAGTCTAAATGATCTCTCGAATTTACGACCGCTGATTCCCTTATGTACATACATTTCTTGATTACGTCTTTGATCGCGATTACCTTTTACAGTAAGAATGCCATCATGCATAGTAATATCAATATCAGATTCTTTGAAACCAACAACTGCTAGTTCAATCAAATATCGATCGTCTGCTAAATGTACGACGTTATGTGGTGGATAATGGTCTTTCTTGTGGGACTGAGCCATACGCTCCAGATCATTAAAGATATGATCGAATCCTACAAATGCACCACGCGGGAAAGTAAGTGTGTTATTAGTCATATTGACCTCCAATAAGCAAGGTTGTAGATGGACCCGCAACTGCGGCATCCTATATTATATATAGTACTTTTTTTTAAAAAAGTACATTGTTATATTAAAATTAAATATGTTCTCCGCCAGGATCATGTGGATCAAGGGTAATTTTTTTTCCATCAATCCACATATACTGACGTGTGCGACTTACCGAGTGATAACCCGAGCGCAGACTAAAAACCTCTGGCTTGCGCTTTGCTGTTTCAAATACAGCGACTGTTACTGCAACGGCAGCAAGAAACATAGTATGAGCAATCATACTAATTCCAAATACCCAAAAGCTACCGACATAAAAAGAAAACACAATACACCACATCCAAGCTAAAACTTGAAGAACCATATGACGTGTATTTGTATCTGGAATATGCCGCAAAGGATTGATGTTCATATTCATCACACCATCCCAACTATTTACAACCATTTCTTTCATATCTTTTACCTTTTCAAATGTTACGTTTTGAGGATAATGAGCGTCTGCAGTATCTCGAAATTCTATAGCATCGTACAGACTGTGAAACTTTTCTGTTATTTTATGATCTTTAAAGTACGCTGTTACTTTGTACATCAAAAGAATCTTCCAATTAATCCTAGAATTATCTGATAAACTCCCCAACCTAGACAAAACGCCAGTGAGGCAAAAAGCAATAGCTCAATGCTATCAATGTTATGCCACCATAACTTTAATTTTTTCATTTTAACTCTGTACCTTTTTCATGACACTCAAATTGCACATCATAATATTCATTATCCATCCATCTAGTCCAAGATTCATCAGCAGCTAATTTTTCACACTGCTCATAAGTAAATTCATGATTGAGTACAGCTTGGTTTCCAATATACAACCAATCACCTTCTGCTGTTTGGCCCCACATAGTAATCACTAATAAAAAAGTTTTCATCATTTATTTCCAATATTATATTTTGGACACAGTTCCCAGTTAGTTTTATCTTTGTACGAAATGATTTTAATTTGTCTTAAAGGAGCTAGCGGCTGAGCTTTTTCTTTACTCTCGATTGTAACTAAACCCCAATCACCCATTAAAGTTGCAATTGTATTTCTACGTGCAATATCATTTTCTTCTAAATTAGATTTCTTTCCATCGAGTAAAAATAACTCTTTAAAGTGCACAATGAAATACCTGCCTTGTTTATGCAGAATATGACATGACTGATACAGCTTGCGATCTTTTCTAGACGCGACACCAATGCGAGTTAGGGTTTCTCTAATTTTTAGAAAGTCATCCGGCTCGTTTAGAGTGACTTCTAACATCTCGTTAGGAGACCACTCTACTATATTATTGTTTTCTTCCACCTTTGTTCACCTTCTTCTTCAATACTTCAATTTGATCTTTTGTAAGAAGGGACAAGACTTGTCGAGCTTTTTCATTGCTATAACCATAATAAGTCTTGACTACTTCCACATCACTTTGTGTTTCAGGTTTGAACCACTTAGAAAACCTTTTACGTTTTCTGACTATATTTATAAAAAAGTCGAATTGTAGACGATTGTCAAGATGAGCATTCAGATTCATCTCATTGGCCATCAACACTGTGTCTTGAAAGTAAGACAAGCTTCGATTTACCATGAATGGAGCGTATTGTTTTTCTGTGATGTCATCAACCATAATATCTTGTTTATTATAGTTGATAGCATTTACAAAGTCGAATGGATTCATTTTTCAAAAACTCGATTATGAGTATCATTACAACGGATAAAGGTGGTACATTTGCTTAGTTGCTTTAGGCCGGGCGCCCCAACATACGTGCAACTTGAACGCAAGCCACCAAGAATATCTTGTACCGTTTTATTTATACTGCCACGATACGGGACTTGAACATCACGACCTTCTGAAGACCGGTAATTTTTTAAACCGCCAGAATGTTTTTGATTTGCTGTGTCAGAACTCATTCCATAAAACTGCACAAACTTTTGATTGGTTATAACTGGATTATATGATTCTTTCTTTTTGTCGAACCACTGTTCACCAGTAGAGAAGTACTTTGTAATTACTTCTCCACCTCCCTCATCGTGTCCAGCAAGCATCCCGCCAAGCATAACAAAGTCAGCGCCAGCGCCAAATGCTTTAGCGACATCACCGGCAGAGTTGCAACCGCCATCAGCAATAATAAAACCTCCGAGGCCATGCGCTGCATCAGCACACTCGATAACAGCACTAAGCTGAGGATAACCAACACCGGTTTGGATACGCGTAGTGCAAACAGATCCTGGACCAATACCAACTTTAACAACATCTGCTCCATTTAAAATTAATTCTTGAGTTGCGTCTGCCGTGCAAACATTTCCGGCAATAATAATAATCTGAGGATAAAGATTTCTAAATTGTTTCACAAATTCAGCGAACCTTTGTGTGTATCCATTAGCTACATCGATACAAACGTATTTAATTTGTGGTGCTTGCTCGTAAACCATACGAAACTTTTCATGATCTTCGTCGCTTATTCCCATGGTATATGCTGCACAATGTTGTCTATTGAGTTGATGTACTTCTACCCACTTATCATCAGTGTCAAAGAAATCTACATATTGCGCAACGGTATAAGATTTAAGTAGGCATGTAAATAAGCCTAGCTCAGCTAAAGCATCCGCCATTTCAAATGTGCCAACACCATCCATGTTGGCAGCCATGATTGGGATGTTATAAAATGTTTCTCTATTAGCAAATTCATAGTGACGATCTAGATCCACATCTTTTCTAGAAACAAGTGTAGATCTCTTAGGCCTGAAAAGCACGTCACTATAATCTAATTTTACGTCTTCTTCAATTCTCATTTACAATTCCCCTTTAGTGCTCGGCATTAAGTAACTAAACATCAAAACCAACCTAGTTTTATACCATTGTGTGCTATGATAAAAAAGCATGCCGTCAAATGAACAATCACCCATACACTACGTAATACCGCAGCAATGTCACTTTCGTGATCATCACCAATCTTACTACCTATTGTTTTTGCCCAGACACGCCAGGCTTTACACAAACTCGACATTCGCCATAATCTCCGTCATACAAGCGACAACATTTAATTCATGGTCAGCAACGAATGCATTCTTATATTGATAGTCTGCAAGGATAAGAACTAACTGTGGAATAGAATGTGGTTGAATATGATCTAGCATTCTATCATAGATGCCTCTGAAAATAGCTGAAGCATCTGTATCGATATTGTTAGCAACCCATTGACGCATCTTCTTAAAGTCTTTGCTCTTTAGATGTGCAAATAGATCAGAAAAATTGTCGCTACGATTACTATTAACCACTGTATCACTAATATGGCCTGTGACAGAATATCTTTGAAGCTCATTAAGTACTCTTCTCCAATCAGGCGCATACTTCATAATCAAATCAGCAACTGCCATTTGATCATAGCCTACGCCTTCTTCTTCTAGAACATGTTGGCAACGTTTCATAAACTGCGCAGCGAGTGGCGCAAGATCTTTTTTACTTGTATTAAATTCATATACGCCACAACGAGAATGAAGTGGCTCGATAATACGATTCTTAAAATTACAAGTAAGAATAAACCTACAATTATTTGCAAACTCTTCAATAAAACCACGAAGAGCCGGCTGTGTAGATTGAGGATTTAGATAATCTGCCTCATCAAGGATGACAACTTTGTATCCACCTTGTAACGAAACAGAACTGGCAAATTGCTTAATTTTGCCACGTAAGGTATCAATGTTACCTTCTTCAGAACCATTGATAACGATGTAGTCAAGGCTTAGCTCATCGCACAAAGCACGTGCAACTGTTGTTTTACCTAGACCAGCTGTGCCGGTGAGGAGCATATTAGGTAACTCCCCACCATCCACAATTTTTTGAAAAACTTGCTTAAGATTATCTGGTAGGATAGTCTCAGCAATACGGCGTGGTCGATATTTCTCGACCCACAAGAAGTCGTTTGACATTTACAATCTCCATAACAAATATAATTATATCACAAGTAGTCACGATTGTAAATAGTTTATTCTTCTTCTTCGCCGTCGGCCATAGCCGCTTCTTGTTGAAGCTGCTCACAAATTTGCACGATTTGAATGCATTGATCTCTAAGACCACCGATGGTAGAAAGCTCTTCGCCTTTAAATCCACCACGTTGAGTCATAGCATCAATCACTGCAATCGTACTGCGTGCCGATTTATTAGCAAGATCTTCAAGTTGCTGCATGATTTCTTCTGACATGTCATACTCCGAAAGTTGATGATTTTTCTAGCGCAATCCAATAGCGAACGTTCAACTCTTTATGTTTGAATTGCGTAATCAGTTTAGATGAGATTTGAACTTCATAGTCTCCAGGCAAAATCTTAAGATTGCCAATGTTAAGTACAAAGTTAAATACAGCATCTGGTTTAAACTCGCCATCCACGTCAATTGAGAACGTATTGGATGTTGAGTTTTGGCTATCCACTACAGAAAGACTTAACACGCCATCTTTACCTGAGATGGAAACTTCACTATGACCAAGTGCAGAAGCTGCGCGCTTAAGCTTATTCAAAGTATCATTATCCAACACAAAAGCCAAATCAGCTTCAGGCATGTTAATGTCTTTCTGAGGGGTTGTCAAAGTTTCTTCAGAGGAGAAGAAGTATTTGACTTTTGATCTACCAGTGGAATCTCCAATGTTGACGTACTCATCTTCAAACTTAAGACGAGGTGTGTCAACCAGAGATAGAACACTGATAAATTCGTTAAGGTCATAGATACCAAAATCATTAGGAAACTCTTGATCAACGATTGCTGTCGCCAACACGTTACGAGCTTCTGAAATAGTTTTGATAGTATTACCAGAACGAATTATGAGATTCTGGTTAATACCAGAAAAATTCTTGAGTACTTGGAGAGTACCTTCATTCAATTCCATCATGTAACTCCATTTTCATTATATAGTTATTATATATTAGTTTCACTAGAATGTAAACCATTAAGCTGCAATTTTACTAAAGTTTTTTTCTTTCTTAAACTCAATTTTGCTATTGAACTTTCCATCAAGGATTTCTCCTTTATGTGAGATGACAAAGATGTTTGTGTCATCGCTTAGTGTGTGAAGAATCTTAAGAAGATTTTCTACACCATCATGATCCAAAGAAGAGTCAAAGGTTTCATCTAAGATAAGAAGATTTGTAGCTACGCTGTTTTTCATTTTAGCTACCTGCCTCCACGTAAACAGAAGAGCTAAATCAATCCTTTGCTTTTCTCCTTCAGAAAAAGAATCATATGTAAATTCATCTCTATGACGAGAACGAATTGTTTCATTAAAGCTTTCATCTAGATCAAAGTGAACAAAGAAATCTAAAATTTGTAAGTATTGATTTACTAGTTTATTAATAACTGGCAGATATTGCTTGATGATTTTTGTTTTGATTCCAGTATCCTTAAGCATTTCTGCCATAACAGCATTATAGGAATATTCTTCAGAAACTTTAAACTTTTCTTCGAGCAAATTGTTTCTATCTGTTTGAATAGAAGATAGATCAGTCTCGGCCAAATTAAGATCAGCCGAGACTTCTTTGTTTAAGTAGTCTTGATATGACTTGATATTCGATTGGTGCGTCGAGATCTGGACGTTATTTTCAGAGAGTTCAGATACTTTAGATCGTAGCGTTCTAAGTACGTCGCTAGTCTTACTAATCGCTTCCTCCACCGCGGTCCCGTCCGTACCGATCTTACGGCATTCGGATTGTAGGGCATTGGCTTCTTGCTCCGCAGTTGTGAGAATGTCATGTTTATGCGAGTCTGTGATGTCTTGCTCGCATACGGAACAAACCTCATTCTCTTGGAAAAACTTGATCCTTTTGCGGACGTTGGAGAGAGTTGTCTGCCTATCTTGACCTCCGAGCATAAGGGCCTGGCGTTTATCATGTAAAGCTGACAACCTTTCCTCGGTTTCTCGAATAGATTCATCGAGGCCCAAGCTAAGCTTACTATTCTTAGCTTGTAGTTCATCGATACTATTCTGCGATGCATATATCCTAGATTCATATTCCTTTCGATTCTCTTCAGTTAGTGTTTTAATGTCGCGGATGTACTTTTGTTGTGTGTCAATTTTATTCTTAGTAATCTCGACATTGTAGCTGATGTCTTTTAACTGATCTTTAATCGAACTTTGTTTCTCCTTAAGGATAGTATTCATTTTTGAAAACACGTTAATGTCAAGCAAATCTTCGATAACGTCTCTTCTATGTCCACCAGGCAGTTGCATAAACGGGATAAACGATGATGATCCTAGAACAACAACCTGGTGAAAAGATTTATGATTTAGCTTGAGAATATTTTGCTCGAGAATTTTTTGATACTCTTTAGCATGTGATGACTGATTAATCATATCATCATTTTTCCAGATCTCAAACTTACCTGGCTTAATACCTCTCACAATCTTGTAATAATTCTTACCAATAAGAAATTCAACTTCGACAACACAACTTTTATTATTAATTGAGTTGATAAGCTGAGGTTTATTAATATTGCGGTGAGGTTTACCAAATAGACCAAACGAAACGGCGTCTAACATAGTCGATTTACCAGATCCATTTTGGCCTATAATCAACGTAGACTTTGCTTGGTCTAAATCAATTTCTGTAAAAGAATCTCCAGTACTAAGAAAATTCTTCCACCTTACTTTCTTAAAAACAATCATGCAATCTCTAGCGCCTGTGCTTCTGTCATGAGTTCACGCATTTCAACTTTAATACGAGATTTGTCAAGGTCAGTTTCAACTCCATCAATATAGTCATCGACTAGTTGTGGTGTATCGTCAACTTCTAACCCATCATCTTCTACGTTTTCACCTAAGAATTCATTAAAATTTTCCGCGATTTTTAGTTCATGTATGTTTCTATTCTGAATACGATCGATAAACCTATCAAACAAGAATGTGTCACTTTTGTTAACTACCACAACTTTTACAAACTTGTTATCTAAATCATCGACATTATAGTTATTATAATCTATTTTGTCATCATTGTAAACAATTTTTTTAAACAAAGTGTGTGGATTAAGAATTTTTTCGATCTCACGTGTTTCAGTATCAATCACATGAAAATACTTTGGATCCGCTTCATCAGACCAGAAAAATTCCATCTGACTTCCTAGATACCAAACATTATCTTTGCGAGATGAAACATGAAAATGACCAGTAAGTACTAACTCAAATTTTTCAAATAGCTTATGATTCATACCGTCATGAGATTCTACACCTCTCATCAATTCGAATCCACCGAGTTCTAAGTGCGCACCAAGCCAGTCAGCTTTACAATCACGAATAAAATTCATCGATGTTTCGTAATTATCTTGGCAAATCCAAGGGAGCAGTGCCATCTTAAGTGATCCATATTCCATGACTCGAGGTTCCATAACAATATGGATTTCGTTCATATAGTGGCCTAGGCATTCTTTCAATGAATTAAGATCATTCGTATTTTTGTAATACGTATCGTGGTTACCAGGTATAATATCCATCTTCATTCCACGAGATCTTAGTTCATTTAGAAAATGTTTACGATTGTGATTCAGTGCTTTAAAATTTACAAACTTACGATGATCATAGTAATCACCTAAGTGCAAGATTTGTTCGATGCCACGTTCTTCACAGGCAGGAAAAAATACTTCTTTGTAAAATTTAGCTGAGTTCTCTAAAAAGATTTCAGAAGAGTTTCTGATACCACAATGCGTGTCATTCAGTATTGCTAACTTCATTAGGTGCTTTCCTCAAAATAACATAATCATTGTGGATAATCCACTCTAGCTTATCGCCAACAATCCAACCTTGTTCTTGTACAATTACTTCAGGGAATTCAATTACAAGGTCTTCCCCTTCTTCAGTTACTTCAACTGTATATAACTTTGCTGGTTTCATTTCATAAACTCACTTAAATCTGAATCAACATTTGTGACTCTTCGTCTTTTCTTTTCTGTCTTAGCAAATTCTTTAACTTTCTCGTCATGAACTTTTACTTTATCTATTCGATCTCTTAAGCCATCGACAAATGCTTCAACAACTTGTTGGCTCATTTGATCACCTAGTTCATTATCGACAAAATTTTCAATGCCGGATCTAGATAAGTATCTTAGTTTAATGTCTTGCTGTTTCTTTTCTCGAGAAATCCTACGCAAAAAAGCATACCACGTAATCTGTGTAAAGTATGCAAATGCGTTAGGTTTGCCTGTTCTTGTAGCTGCTTCCAGATTATAATTATGAATTGCCTTTAAGCAATTTTCAACTGCATCCATCACCATCTCTTCGCGATATGTGTAGCGAATAAAATTAGACTTGTGAGACAAGCCTTCAGCGATTCGTAAGAAACACTGAGCAATATAGTCAGGTACCACAGGTACAGTTATGTCTTCAGCTTTGGCTTTATTACAAATGGTAACATAGTCAACTACAGCTTGAGAAAATTCAGCATTATTGACGTAGTGAATGCTTTTTTTCTTAGCCATGATATGGGTCTACCTCCTTAATCAATTAATACTATTATACACAATTAGAAGCTAAATGTACACCATTAAACTTTGTTTTGATTTTAAAAATTAGTGGTGTACTTTTCCGCCAGATATGGTATAATAATATTAAGGTTTTCCGGGGAGGGATATACTCTCTTCTTCAGTTTTGTACTGCCATTCGTCTGTGTGGCCTACTGACCATTTAGGTTCTACTTCTACTGCATAGTTTTGAGTACAAACTTTAAAGTCGGGTTGTTTCAAGTTCGAAGGTGTCAAGCTTGAATCTCTCCAGATAACTCGATTATTAGGTTGAGCAGCAAATTGCCCGTTATCTAGTTCAATAATATTAAAGGATTTATGTTCCGGGTCATGTTCAGAAAAGTTAGTGTTAAGAATGCTATGATCTGGGTGTGCGTTATCGATAGTAAAGCTATATTCTCCGGCATGCATATTCTTATCTTTACCAAAGAATTCACAACGTGATAACAAAGGTTTATGTACAACCGTTACGTGATAATCAAAGCAATCCCATAATTGTAAAACATCTAAAGGTAATAAATTTTCATGATCAACATCTTGTTTCCACACAAAGGCAGAGAGAGGAAGCTTATCGTATAATGCTCCATAATCTGTCAATAGTGTTTCAAAATATAATGCTTTATATTGGATTGATTTTACTGAGATCCAAACGCCGGGTGTTAATTCTCCATGGCCCTTTTCATGATCATACAAAAATTCTTTTCGTACGAATACTGGAATCGGTGGTAAAGGATGTACTAAAAAAGCCATTAGTGAAAAAGATCTTTCTTTGGTTTAAAGGTTATGATATTCCCAGGCGTATCTGAGTCTTTAGCTATTGTCTTCTTTTTGCTATCGATATAATCAGCTAAGAAATCTTGAAACTCGTCTTCGTCCATGTCTTCTGCCTGTGATGCGATATCATCTAGAGGCATGTCATGTCTTTCATTGTCGAGGTTAACTTTTATTTTGTCTAGCGTTTCGACATAGTAATCGAGCATTTTGCCTGTAGGGTTAGCCTCACATATAATATGCATTGAGTTTAAGGTTTGTAATGTAGTCGGATCATCGTTAAATCCTAACCACGGCCTGAAGGCATAAAAGCGCACACCTTTCTGGAAGTCTTCGACGAAAACAATTCGCAAAGCTCCTCTGATAACCATGCTAGCGTCATCTTCTGTGCTGTACGTTAATACTTCGCATATGATTTCATCATCGTTGGTCAGCTTAAATTGTTTAATATCATTCATTTTAAATCAATCCTATAAGACTTGTGATTAAACTTTTCTTTTTCGTATATCTTCAAGCGTTCGGCTGAATGAATTAGCGAGAAATTTTTTCTGCTTTTCCAACTAATGTCATCACTAATATCATAAAGGATGGTGTCGACACCGTTTTCACTTTTTCTCAGACCTCTTCCAATACTTTGCAAAACTCTAATTTGCGATTTACTTGGCGATGCAAATATGATATTATGTAGATTCTTAATATTTATTCCAGTTGAAAAGGTACCAAGTGAAGCAACGATAATAGCATCTTTTTGTTTTTCAACTATACCTCTAATTGCTTCTCTATCTGTTGCGCCTGTTCCACCAGACACAAAGAAAACCCTTCTTCCTTCCTCCACCTTATTATCTATCAACTCATGTAAAGGCTTTCCATGCTTCTCAACATAATTGTAAAGTACTAGTGTATTTCCTTTTTGGTCTACGGCCAAATTAGAAATAAATTTATTTCTTTGCTCTAGCGAGACAATATAATCGATCTCATCCGGATATGTTCTCTTACCAAAGTTTTTACGTACTTCCTCTGCATAGTTAAGTATGATTCGTTTAATCTGCAACCTTGCGAGAGTATCGTTATCTTGTAATTCTTTTGTTGTGGTGACTTTATAAGTTCTACCGAAGAGACCTTGTAAAACAAGCTCATGTGTTTGAGTTCCATCTAACGTTCCAGTTGTTCCATATCGATATCCTGCTTCAGTGCATTTATTCATGATATTAGTTAGTGATTTAGATTTAAATCCATGACACTCATCTCCAAACACAGCACCAAATTGTTTAAACCATGCTTTCGGTAATTTATATATTGACTGCCACGTTGAAATAATAATTGGACAATCTGTATCTTTGTCTTTACCTGAATAAATTTGGTGTGCTAATTTTTCTGGCATGCCATAAGAAATAAAATCACTTTTCATTTGTTCTACAAGCGAGGTAGTGGGTACAATCACTAACGCTTTTTTCTTGTGTCGTGAAAGATACCAGCTAAGTAAAGCATATATGATAAGCGATTTGCCTGATCCAGTAGGCGATAGCAAGATACCTCTTTTTCTTTGCAACCCTTTTTCAATTGCATCTAGTTGATAATCTCTAACGCTAAAGGGCAGCCCCAAAGAATCAAGAAAAGAAGTGAGTAACTGTATATCAATATTTTGTTTTTCATAAGGTAGTCCATATTCTGTTTGTATTGGCTCAACAATATAATCACGCGCTTTTGCAAATTGTACTAAGTGATGTATCAAACCAGCCGGCAACTCACCTGTCATACGACTAAACAAACGTATCTTTCCATCCCACATGCGATTGCGATATGCCGGCATAAACTTGTAACCAGGCACGTAGAAGCTAAAGAACTCATTTAGTTCTTGTGCCACACCGCTATCGCATTGTAAATGTAAATTAGAGTGATCTAATTTCCGGACTGAAATTTTTTCCATTCTATCATATTCTTCACTGTCTGATGTCTCCAAGTAATATTACTAAGAATTTCTTTTAAGACATCAATGGACGTTTTATAGTATTCAATTCTTTCTTCAGACTTTTGAATTTCCGGATCTGAATCATAGTAGTAATCCATTTCGCCTTTTAGTACCTTTAGCCCGTTAAAAGGATCTGGATTCCAGCCTTTAGTTTTCAAATCTTCTTCTGGCATTTTGCCATTATAGTAAAGCCACTTGTCTTTAAGCAATATTTTTTGCTGTGCCTCAGCTCTTTTAAGCTTAAGCTTTGTATGCGACAAAAGTTCTAGGTATTTAGAATGTAATAGAGGAGCATCTCTTGAAGCTTCGTCTAATCTCATTTCATGAATAACACAGTCTTCATTCCACATTGCGTGGATTCGTTTTAAGTCCATAATATACCTTCATCATGTTAAAGTCTTGTTCACAGCAATAGATGGCAATCCATCTACATTCGTAGTATATGACGCACCAACTAATTCAAAGTACGAGAATCTAAATGATGCGCCAAAAGTAATAAAAGATTCTCCGCCTGTTGTCGATTCAAACTGAATGTCTGTTAATGCAGTAGGAATACAATCTATATATCTAACTTGCTTAGTCTTATTATTGTGGCTGTTAAGAATAGTCAACGTCATGTCTGCCATCGATGGAGGCTGTACCTGTGTTCTTAAACCAGGTGCAACATGATCTAGATCTAAATTTCTTCTCATCCATGAATACATTTCGTCATATGCTTTCATGTCTTCATCCAAAAGGATGTTAGCCTGTAACTCATTGAAAGTTAATTTATCTCCGATAAAAGGTATACCAG
>Ga0181379_1001160_pt1 | contig 12472 bp, 9 predicted proteins | sample 2SPOviralmetaG_FD_130115 | JGI IMG/M metagenome (GOLD analysis project Ga0181379, IMG submission 130115) | Marine viral communities from the oligotrophic San Pedro Time Series (SPOT) site, San Pedro Channel, CA, USA - 2 SPOT_SRF_2009-07-10 | ecosystem: Environmental > Aquatic > Marine > Strait... | reverse complement strand
AGTCACTAATGCGTTTTTTAAGTCTGAAAGATATTCTTCAATATCGTTGTAAGCTATAAAAAGATTGTCTTGTGCTTTTGACATATAGCCCAGTTCACTCATTCTAAGACAGGTTGCATTTTCCAAAAATAAATCTTCAGAATTTAGCTCGTCTAAAAAATTCTCTCTATTAGTGATAAATGTTTTAGGTACAACAGGGCTCGAACCAAATAAATATAAAATTACCCAAGCATTTCTTCTAAAATTTCTTATTAGATTTAAGTAAGCATTATTTTTGTATTCTTTTAATGATTCCTCTTCTCTTAACGCATTAAAGAAATCGTCATCAAAAGAAAAGTTATAGTGGATTCCGGAAACAGTTTGCATCATCGAGCCATATCTATAACTCAATCCAGAACGGTAAAGAGTTTTTAATCTTCCAGAATTAGAACTTCCATAATCAGCAAGTCTGATGCTTGCTTCATTTTCTATACTACAAGGAATGCTGCTAGGCCAGACTCTATCATCAGTGCTATTTTCTAGAAATTTACAAATCTCTTGAAGGCATTGCAATGCAGACTCTATAGAATCTTTCTTTGGAGTAATTAATTCCAATAAAGCTTCTGAGAAATCGGTAGTTATATATGCATTAGTTAAGGCAGAACCAAGAGAAGAGGGATGGTCAGAATTCGAGATGGAACCATTTGAAGATATTCGCAATGACTCTTTTTCAATCCCCCGGTAAAAGTGGTTGGAAATATTAGATTTTCCCTTATCTGCTAAAAGCGATAAGGTCTCTCCCAAAGACCTTGTCATAGATTTTTAAAATAATTAAGTAATCGGCCCAGCTTGTCTTATTTCTTCGGAGATATCGAATTTATCAATATTCTCTTTAAATTTAGCAGCAAGAACTTTTGCTGCAGCTTCATATTCTTCTTTATTGGACCATGTTTCAGATGGGTTTAAAAGTTTAGTCTCGACATCATTCAATTTAGTAGGAACTTCAACATTCATTATTTCTAGTTTTTCAGTCTCAACGTTATTTATTGAACCATCTTGAATGGCTTTAATCACTGCTCTAGTAACAGGAATGTCAAACCTTTTTCCTACCCCATAAGGACCGCCAGTCCAACCTGAATTAACGATAAAAACTTTGCTACCGAATTCCTCTATTCTTTTGATTAGCAGTTCGGCATAAACTTTTGCAGGCCTTGGAAAAAATGGAGCGCCGTAGCAATTAGAAAAAGTTGAGTCGATATCTGCTGATGATCCCAACTCGGTTGAGCCAACTTTAGCTGTATAACCACTTAAAAAGTGATAAGCAGCAGCTTCTTTTGACAAGATTGAAACTGGTGGCATAACGCCTGTTAAATCGCAGGTGAGAAATATAATATTTTTGGGCTCACCACCATAATTTTGTTCAAGATGCTGTTCTACATGACTTAGAGGATAAACAGCTCTAGTATTTTCTGTAAGAGTTTGGTCTTTATAATCTATTTCCTTGGTAGATGGATCAAATACGACGTTCTCAACTACAGAACCATTTTTAATAGCGTTCCAGATGACGGGTTCATTTTTCTGAGAAAGATCTACTGTTTTAGCGTAGCACCCACCTTCGATATTGAAGACAATACCATTGCCCCAACCGTGTTCATCGTCCCCAATAAGCCATCTCTCTGGATCAGCAGATAAAGTTGTTTTTCCAGTACCAGACAAACCGAAAAACAGAGAAACATCTCCGTCAGAACCGGCATTGGCCGCGCAATGCATTGGCAAAACATCTGCATCTGGCAAAATAAAGTTCATGACACCAAACATAGACTTCTTCATCTCTCCAGCATAAGCAATGCCGAGAATTAAAACTTTTTTTTCTGTGAAGTTAACAATAATGATGCCATCGGAATTTGTGTCATGGATATCTGGATCACATTTAAAAGAAGGAAGAGATCTAAGCGTCCAGATGTCTTTGTTGGACGGGTTAAAAGATTTAGGTTTTATAAAAAGGCTTTGGCAGAAAATATTATGCCAAGCAAATTCATTTTCAACATGAACTGGCTGATAGTGTTGTTCACTCGCTCCAACGTGCATGTCGGCAGTAAAAATATTTTTATCTTTTATATAATTTTCAGATTCTTGCCATAACTTTGTAAACTTTTCTTGTTCAATTGGCTGACTGTCATTATTCCAATTTACAGAATCATGAGTGATAGCATCATCAACTATGAATTTATCGGCAGGACTTCTTCCTGTTCTTTTTCCGGTAGTTACAACCAACGCGCCGTTACTTGCGATAGTGCCCTCATTGTTCTCGACGGCAATTTTAAGAAGTTGGTCAATTGGTAAATTCGCGTTCAAAGTTTATTCCAGATATAATTTTTTAAGAATCAAGGGTCATGTATTATGCCAAAAAAACTCACATTTAGTATGACAAAATTATCTTCCTTGTTTTAATTTAATTAAGATTTAATCTTATTTTATAATGAATGAAACTATACAACTAAATTCAGGTCAACAAGGCTTCATAGAATACAAATCTTCAAATCCTTTCGAGTTCTATCATATTTTAAACGAGTTAGATAAATCTGAAAAAATAGATGCTCAAGGCTGGCTTATATTTCCTGAAAAGGGAACTGGCCCTTATCCAGTTATTTTTTGTGTCCACGGAAGCGACAATTGGGCAGGGCATCATCATGAGCACGTTGTTAATTTTTTAGAAGCAGGATTTGCTGTTTTCAGAGTCCATAGTTTTGATTCGAGAGGAATCGCTTCAACTGTAGAAGATCAAATGTCGGTTACAGCTGCAATGATGATGGTCGATACTTTTGAAGCACTGAAGATTGTCTCAAAGCATCCAGATATAGATTCCTCAAGAATAGGAATAACTGGTTGGAGTTTAGGTGGGACAGTTAGTTTTTATTCTTTTTGGGAGCCTTTAGCAGAAAAACTTGCTCCAAATGGCGAGAGATTTAAATGTTGTCTTCCCTTTTATCCAGCCACATATATTAAACCCGAAGAAAATAGATGGAACTCTGGTCCAATGTTAAATCTTGTAGGAGAGAGCGATAATTATACGCCGGCAGCACTAGTTCATCAGATGTCGGATGTTGTTAATGCTTCTGGAGGCAATAGTTCTGTCATCTCTTATCCTGGAGGAGAACATAGTTTTGATTCTATAAATCCTGTTACCCACTGGCCTGATGCCATAGCTGTATCAGAAAAATTTTGTACTGTTGCCAAGGATGGAAACATGACATATGAAACTGATGCCGGCGAACAGATAGGTATGAATCAACCAGAAGACAGACTTAAGATTTTTGAATCGGGTGAAATTAATTTTGGAGCCAGTACTGGAGGAGATTGGTCGATTCGAAGACAATGCATGAAAGATGCTTTAGATTTTTTTAAAAGCAACCTTTAAGCTTTAAGAATTAATTTCTGTCAATATAATCAGCCAGGGCCTCAAAAACTTTATTCTCTTTGAGTTGCGCTTCATAAACTGAATCCCCATAAATTTTGACTATAGGTTTTGCTGAAGAGAATTTTGGCCAATCACCCTTGGGTTTTCCTGTTTTTGCAAATTCTGTCCAATCATTCAACATGATTTCGCTTAATTCATCATCCCATTCATTTCTTGCTACAAATGGAAAAAAAGATCCAAAGAGGTATGAAAGCTCTAAGGCATGTGTAGCTCCAACAGTTTGTCGTTCAGATGGAACAGAGCGTTCAAAAAAATACATATAAGTTTCCAAATCGTCATCACTTCTTTTTTGTGCTGAATAATATGCAGGTCCACCAAACCAAATGTCACCCCAAATTTGTGCTGCAGCATCATATTTTTTCAATTTCATTGAAGTCACGTATGACTCAACAGCATCAGGAATTTCTCCTTCGTAGCCTTCCATTAAAATTTTCCAAAATTCATCAAGCCAGGTTTCGTCTTTGAACAGCAATTCAAAATCTTTTTCCGGAAAGATTAAAGGCACTAAAGTAGTTCCCTCATTAGCATTAAAACCAGTAATGTAAGGAATGTTATGAGTTGACTTATTTTTGAAAGCTTCTTCAAATTTATTTGGGAAAACATAGCCATCAACAACCTGTGCAACATTTCCAATTAACTCATTATCTTTTTCTAAGTTTGAAATTTGCATGAAGTCTTCTGCGGGAATATTTCTTAGATTTAACAATACATTTTCATCATTTTTAAAACCAAAATATTCCGATAATTCTTCCCCAATACTTTCTGCTGATCTTCTTTTTAAGCCATTTTTTAGAGAGCGAGAAGTAAGAATTCCTGAACCACTTTGGGATATAGCTTTATGAAATAGTCCTTTTGAAAGAGGGCTAGATAAAAGAGTGCCGACAGCTTGACCGCCAGCTGATTCTCCAAATATAGTTACGTTTTCTGGATTTCCTCCAAAAGAATTAATATTTCTTTTAACCCAATTCAAAGCAGCTATCATGTCCAAGGAACCATAATTTCCAGAAACTCCTTTTTCTGATTCTTGTGAAAGGGCAGGATGTGAAAACCATCCAAGAGAGCCTAAGCGGTAATTAATTGTTACCAGAATCACATCCTTTTCAGCAAATCTAGAAGTAAGATAAATACTATCTCCTCCAGAACCAAATCTACTTGCTCCACCATGAATCCAAAACATCACAGGAAGGTTCTTTGCATCTTTAGGAGCTATTACGTTTAAAAATAAACAATCTTCAGAAAAATTACTTTCCTCAAAAGTTGAGCCAAATAGAGCAAGAGTATTAATAATAAATTTTTCATACCAAGCCAAACCAAAACCATTCAACATGAAGTCTAAAAAAGCAGTGTTTCCTACATTTGTTGGTTGCATGCATGCTGGACCAACTTCTTGAGTGATTTTTACACCATCCCAATTTTTTATTGCTTTAGGCGCCTGCCATCTTAAATCTCCTATAGGGGCTTCAGCAAAAGGAATGCCTAAAAAGTAATTTGTATTATTTTTCTCATAGCCTTGTAATTTTCCAGCAGAAGTAGTCACAACTTCTGTAGGAGCGTTTGAACAACCTATAAAAAAAATAATAAGAAATAGAGATAGTTTCTTCATCAAAAAATAAAATCTCTTTTTGTATAGCGCCAATATGCAATGACGAAGACTATAAATTCGTTGGCAAAAGCTACAGCTGTTCCTGTACCAAAACTGTCGTCAAGGAAAAAGCTTAAAGTTCGACCAATGAGAAAACTACCCATAAGAATTCCAAAAGTTAAATAAACTTTTTTTCTTAATTTTATTCTGAAGATACTTAAAAGAGACATAAGACCTAGAATTGTAAAAAACGAATACCAAGCTCTAGTCTCGCTTAAGAAAAAGTCTGAACTTTCTTCTATACCAATCATTCCCGAAATAATTTCTGGAAAAAATAGACCCAAGACACCAAAACCTAGCCATTCAATACCGAATATAAAAAGAAATATTTTATCTAGCATAGTATTTTATTTTTTTTGATAGCATATTCTTTTATTTAACCATAAAAGTGAATTATGAGTAAAAAAGCATTTTTATATTTTATTTTTATCTCTTTGATTATTATTTTTTCTGGCTGGTTTGCATATGAAAAATACCGGGAGTATCGAATCAAAGAAGGAGCCAAAGCTTTGGGTTATGAGCTAAATGATGAAGAAGTAAAATATTGGGTTAAAAGAATTCGCAATTACAATCGAGTAGACGGATTTGACGAGGATATTGAGGAATTTATCAATCAAGATCAAATTTCTCCGCCACCGAAGAATGCCTTTTTATTTATTGGAAGTTCGTCCATCAGACTTTGGAAGTCATTAAAAGATGATATGCAACCGCTTAAGGTTGTGAACAGAGGGTTTGGAGGTGCGCATACCAAGCACATAAATCGACATAAAGACAAGATTGTTTTCCCCTATGAGCCCAAAGCAATTATTTTCTTTTGTGGAACAAACGATATTAATGGATGGAATGCTCCCAGAGAAGTTTTTAAAGAATTTCAAAAATTTTATTTTTCTGTCCAAGAAAAACTGCCAAACACAAAAGTCTTTGCAATTAGCATTCAACCTTCACCCAGCAGGTTTGATCAAAGAAAAAGACAGTTAAGTTGGAATAAATCTGTTGAAGACCTTGCTGAATCTCAAACCAATTTAATCTATATTAATGTGTCTCCAAAAATGCTTACAGAAGATAATAAACCTATGCCAGAGCTATTTACGGATGACATGCTTCACATGAACGAAAAAGGATACAAAATATGGGCTAAAATAATTAGACAAAACTTAAAAAAGTTTTTTCCAAAAGATTTTGATGTCGAAATATAAAAATACACAACTTTATTCTATTTTTAGAGAAGGCGGGCTACTCACATTAAGTTAAGGCTCTATCATGCGAGGTGGTCACTATGTAGCCAGATGGTTCGCGTTGCTTTGGCAGAAAAAGGTCTGTCATACGAAAGTAAATTAATAAAACTGTGCGATCAATATCCTGAGGCGGAAAACCTTTCTCCAGAATATCTGGCCATAAACCCCAAAGGCATCGTGCCGTCTCTAGATCTCGATGGAGAAATCGTCTTAGAGAGCACAAACATCATTAAAAGAATAAATTCCTTGTCCGGTGACATTAATATTGATTTATGGCCCGATGATGTTGATCAAGAAAAATTAAATGCTTGGGTCGAAGAAACAACTTTGACAGATGGTGTTCCTTTTGGAAAATCATTGGGCACAGCGATACCCCCTTTTTCATTGATTTTAATAAACAAAATGATTCAAAAATATTTATCTGTTTTTCAAACTATAAAGGTTTTCTGGAATCACCCTTTTAGAGAAAGAGGTAGATTTTTTTTGGTTATGAAGTTTTTTAATATTCAAAAACCAGTTGCAGCACAATCTTATAAAGTTTTAGCAAAAAGTTTGATGGGGATTGAAACTAATTTAGCTGAGTCTGGACCTTTCTTTCTTGGAAAGTTTTCTCATATAGACATCAACTTAATGTGTTGTTTTCATCGTTTGACAGATGTTAAGTTGGATAAGATGTTAGATTTAGAAGAGCTTCCCAACCTCTCTAAATATTGGAAGTTACTAAAAGGTAGAGATAGTTATAAAATGGCCGTATTAAATTTTCTTGGCGACAAAGAATACGGTGACATCAACAGTGTTTTTGGAAAAGAAGATTCAATGCATTTAAAACCTTTAATCAGGATGATTAAAAACTATGAAAATTAAAAATTTAACTTATTTATTTATTTTAACTTTATTTGCATGTGGTGGCGGCGGCGGTGGAGCTGGTGAAACTCCAGCAGCTTCTTCGAGCGGCAGTCCTTCAAGCGCTAACGCAACTATTCTTTATAGCCCCGCGACGCAATGCACTTTGACATCTATTTCTTCTTCTCTGACAAATTTTCCCGATAGCTCAAATGCTTGCAACCAACCTTTATCTACAACCATGAAAACTATTTTGGCAGCTAACATGAATAACCCCATTAGCGCCTTCACCGACTCACAATTTTATTACACATCAGACCTGTCTTCTTCAATACAAACCCAGCTAAGAACAGCTATAGACGATGCTGCTGCAATATTTGGATATTTTGATCTTTACTTCTTTGGAATTGGTTCTGATTTGACTGCCTTTAATTCAAGCGTCAAGCAAAATTTTTGTGATGCTTTTGGTTATGCAACTTGCGGATCAGATGGAACTTTGCAGTATTTAATTAATATTGCAAACGGAACCACGCCAAGTGATGGCGGGGCAAATACAATCGGGTTTAATCCCAATGATTCTAGTACGCCACCAAAAAAAGCTTATTCAATTTACCAAGGCCTCAACAATGCGGATGCTCTAGAGACTATTGCAATTCATGAGTATTACCATATCTATCAGCACGCAACTACCATTGGCATGAGCAATGAATCTAATATCAGAAAGATGCCGCCTTGGTACTCAGAAGGAACAGCACAATATGTGGCTGAATGGCTAGCTAGAGAAAAAGGATATGCTGAAACGGCCGATACTTTCGCTACAAAAATGGGCGAACTTTGGGACGAAGCCGTTGTTGCTTATGGAAATGGGACAAGAGTAAAAGATGGAGAGCAATACCCTATAAACAATTCTTTATCAGTTTGGGCTGTAGCATTCATGATTGAAAAGGCAACTGCAAGGTCAGGTATTACAAATGGAGCCCAAGAGATTTTAGTAACTATTCCAAATCAGGTAAATGAGAAAGGGTGGTATAAGACTTTTCAAGACAACACAGGGATAACTTTAGAAACTTTTTATACTCAGTTTAACTCGGCATTAAGCGTAAATGACAAGTCCTCTAGAGTCAGTAACCTTGTGACTTCAAATTTCGCTGACCCGGTTACGGGAATTACTGGAAAATATAATTATTCCGTTTTGCAATTAACAGGTGCAGATACCTTAGCCAATTCAGGCGGTACCCCGACTGCCGCTGCGAGAACACTTTATTTTTATGACAACGACACCAGTACTATACCCAGCTACCAAGGAGGCTATAGTGGTGCTTGGCCATACGTAGTCACTTCTAAAAATATCTCAAAAGCAACCGAAATAACTGCGTTAATCACAAAAAATGCTAGTGGAAATTATGTTTTGGTTACTAATAAACCTGTTTATCAATATGCGTCTGATACTGCATCATCAAAATCTGGAGCTACGATAAATCTATGGAAGGCTATAAAGTCAGACGGTACAGGAGTAGATGGGACCAAAATAGCCCCTTAAAACATCTTTGGTTCTCAATGAATTGAAGGATGCTTATAGTGAAATTTTCTTTTTTTATGTCTCAATCTATCAAGATGGGCATGTAAATTGTCGCTTCTTTGCGAGAGCGTTTTTTTCAAACGAGCCCTTCTTTCTCTTGCATGGATTGATCGGCATAACCGTTCGTTTCTATCCATATACTTACGATTATCTGCTCTTTAAAAAATTTATCCAATTCTTTAAAATTGTAAAAAATATATTTTTGATAATCTATGTTCATAAAAAAATACTCAGTCTTATTTTTCTTAATACTGGTCTCATGTGTTTCTTCCCAACAGGAAAAAGAAACAATTCCTTTTAAAGACCTTACGGAATTTGATGCATGTTTTCTTATTTATCGCTCTGCAATAAGTTTTAATAAAAAAGATATGCTTAAAGATTATATGAAGTTTAGAGAATTTGATTGCGTAAAATATGATGAAATTCTTAAAAGAGGTTCTGTAGTGAAAGGGTCTGGTACAAAAAAATCAAAAACCTACGAAGCAAATAAAAATAATTAATTTTCTAAAGTTTCAATTCATAACCTTTAAATAAAATTAATCTTATATACTTTTGTCTATGCAAGAAAATAATAAGCATCCCTTAGATATGCTAAATCGATCTGAGATAGAAAGTGCTGTAACGATTTTAAAAAAAGACAATCCAAAACACGAGAACTCATCTTTTAGTTATATAGTTTTAGAAGAGCCTGAAAAGGCAACTCTGAGGAGTTTATCCTTAACAGAGGGATTAGAAAGAAAAGTAAAGATTGTCGGTGTAGATGAAAATTCTGAAGGATTTGAGGCTGAAATTGATTTGGTCGAAAAAAAACTATTAGATTTATCAAAAATATCTAATGATGCTGGGCCTACTTATACTCTGGCTGAAATATATTCTGCTATTCAACTAACTCTGGAAGATTCTGATTATCAAAAGGCTCTGGAAAAGAGAGGTATTACAGACTTAAGTCTCATTCACATAGATCCATGGCCAGGCGGCGGATTTGTGAATAAAAATATAAAAAAGGGTAACAGGGCTCTCAAAGCGATATCTTTTTTGAAAGATAGTCCAAAGGACAATGCATACGCAAGACCGATTCAAGGCCTAATTGCTCACATAGACTTGACCGAAAAAAAAGTTGTTGAAATTGAAGATCATGGTTTGGTTGATGTGCCGAAGACTCACGCAAGATACGATGCTGATGGGCAAGAAAATCTAAGAGATAACCCTAAGGAAATTTCAATAACACAACCAGAAGGCACAGGTTTTTCTGTTCAAGGGAATCAAGTTTCATGGGAAGGCTGGAAAACAAGGGTATCAATTGATCCCATAGAAGGCTTGGTTCTTCATGAACTTTCTTTAAATGATAGACCAATTTTCTTTAGAGCCGGGATGTCGGATATGGTGGTCCCATATGGCTCTTCCGACCCCATGCATTCTTGGAAAGCGGTGCATGATGGAACAGAATTTGCTTTTGGCACAATGGCTAATTCTTTAACTCTTGGATGCGACTGTTTGGGGGAAATTTATTACTTTGATACCCACAAATTAACTTTCGATGGTTCAGTGGAAACAATTGAAAATGCTATCTGCTTACACGAAGAGGATTTTGGTATTCAATGGAAACATACTGATGCCACTATGATGGGCTATAACGAGGTTAGAAGATCGCGCCGTCTAGTTATTAGCTCTCTTTCAACAATAGGGAATTATGATTATGGAATTTTCTGGTATCTCTATCTAGATGGGACGGTACAATTGGAAATTAAATTGACCGGCATAATAGGCATCAGCGCCTATCACCAAGATATTCACAAACAAGGTCAAGATTTCAAAATTACTGATGAATTAGCTTCTCCTATTCACCAACATTTATTCAATATGCGAATAGATTGGGATTTGGATGGAGGCACTAATCAATTATTTGAAACTAATGTAGAAGCCTTACCAATTGGTGAAGAAAATCCTCATGGTACTCAATTTAAAGCAGTTGCAACCCATCTAACAAAAGAGGGAGATGCAAAAAGAGATATTTCTCCTGAAAAAAGTAGAACTTGGAAAATTATTAATCCAAATAAATTAAATAAGGTAGGCGCCCCAACTGCCTACAAAGTTCTTTTAGGAAACACACCAACATTATTATCGCATTCTGATTCACCTGCTGGAAAACGCGCATCTTTTGCAAAACATAACCTTTGGGGAACGCCTTTCAAAAGCGAAGAAAGATCTGGAGGCGGTAGGCACACAGTTATGCATTCAGGCGAAGGCGGCTTAGATGAGATAACAGCTTCTGACCGAGATATAAGTGAGTGTGATTTAGTAACTTGGCATACCTTTGGAGTAACTCATGTACCTCGACCTGAAGATTGGCCAGTAATGCCAGTTGAATATTGCGGTTTTCATTTAATACCCGTTGGCTTTTTTGATCAAAACCCGACAATTAATCTACCGCCAGCTTGTTCTAAAAAATCTAAGAGCAACAAATCATAAGTTATGAGTATCGACGATTCTTTTGAGCCTGGAATAACTCAAACCGGACCAAAAGGACAGCTAGCTCATCCAGAAACTATAAAGCACAGTAAACGTTTAGAAAAAAAACTTTACCAGGTTGGCGATAAGGCCTGGTCATTAATAGGAAATGGACTTTCTAATCAATCCTTTGTCGAAGGCCCTGAAGGGTTAATTTGTATAGATACTGGTGAAAGCAATCAAGAAATGGAGTTTGCTTTAGCAGAGGTTAGAAAACAAACTCAAGCTCCAATAGCAGGGTGTATTTATACTCATTTTCACTATGTGGGTGGAACTCAAACATTAATAGAAGAAAATAAGAACCTACCAATTTGGGGGCACTCTGGTATTCAAGCAAATTTAAATAGATTTGGTGGAGAAATTGCTCCAAGGGTAACAAGGGGTTTAGCTCATCAATTTGCTACTTCAATGCCTCAGGAAGGACCTGATGGCATTGTTAATCTTGGCTTGGGGAATTTTTTTCGTAATCCAGAGCATGCTCCTTTCACTAATGGTTATATTCCTCCAAAAAATACTTTTGATGAGCCCACAAAAACTAAAATCGCCGGGCTGAAGGTAGAGTTTTACCCAGCACCATCCGATGCAACGGATTCTATAACTGTTTGGTTTCCAGAATTGAAATTAGCTATCAATAATCTTTTATGGCCTGTTTTATTCAATGTGTTTGCAATTAGAGGAGAAGAGTATCGAGATCCGCGTATTTTGATGAAAGGTTTAGACCAACTAGCAGAATTAGGTGCTATTAATCTTATTGGCGCACATGGACCACCAATTTTAGGAGAAACAGAAATAAAAAAATGTATTACTAATTACCGGGATACTTTGCAGTTTCTATGGGATCAGACCGTAAGATGCGCTAATCGTGGATTAACTCTCAACGAAACTATTGCAACAATAAAACTTCCCAAGCATTTCAAAAAACATTACACAACACAACAGCTATATGGGGTTGTTGAGCACCATGTAAGACAAATTTATACAGGACTTTTTGGTTGGTTTGATGAAGATGAGGCTAATCTTTTTCCAGTCCCATCCCCCGAGCGTTCTAAGCGACTGATTGAAGGTTTCGGTGGAAAAAATAAAGTCAGAGAAATTATCGATTATTCTTTAAAAGAAGAAGATTTTCGCTGGGCTATTGAATTATCTTCTTGGTTAGTTCGTTGCGAATTAAATGATCGAGGAACAACAGATGCGGGCGAATCTTTCTT
>Ga0181379_1001156_pt1 | contig 12510 bp, 13 predicted proteins | sample 2SPOviralmetaG_FD_130115 | JGI IMG/M metagenome (GOLD analysis project Ga0181379, IMG submission 130115) | Marine viral communities from the oligotrophic San Pedro Time Series (SPOT) site, San Pedro Channel, CA, USA - 2 SPOT_SRF_2009-07-10 | ecosystem: Environmental > Aquatic > Marine > Strait... | reverse complement strand
TTCTGATTCTTCTTCTGATTCTTCTTCTGATTCTTCTTCTGATTCTTCTTCTGATTCTTCTTCTGATTCTTCTTCTTCTGATTCTTCTTCTTCTGACTCTTCCTCTTCCTCTTCCTCTTCGTCAGATTCTTCCTCGGATTCATCCTCAGATTCTTCCTCGTCTTCTTCTTCGCCGCCTTCAAAACCTTCTGAATAACTTAACAAAGCTTCAGCGGTCAGTAGCTCAGGGGTGTCAATGTCTTCATAAGGATCGTTAACTTCTACTACAAAACCATCTTCAGTTAAAACTGTTCGGCCGCCTTGGTTTTCCAAAGGAATAACTTCCATTTCTTGGCCATAGACAAACGCAGCAGATGTTGTTTCAGCATCTGAATCAACAATTACAATTCCTCCTCGAATACCGACTGTTGCAACATTAGTATTAATTATTGCTGCATTTTTCTTGGTGACTTTCCCTCCAACTAAACGCAATAATCCAGTAGCTTGCATTTCTAAAAATCCATCATTAGTCTCTGGGTTATAAACGAATTTATCCAAGATAACCTTTGAGTTAGGTCCAATGGTAAAGGCAGTTCCATCAATTAAGATCATTTGGGCCTTACCTTTTTCATCGGTTTCAATGGTTCGGTCTTGGATGATCTTGTAGCCTTCCTCTACGAGTCGACGTTCTTCGAACATGCCCGAAGGATCGTAAAAATTATCAGTGGTGGTGGTGTTGACGGCTGCAGCGACCCCAATCTCTTCTTGCGCATACGCAAGTGAGCTCAGTAAAACTCCCATCAAGGTAACTAAAAATGATCGAAAGATGTTTTTGGTACTTTGATGGAGTATGGTAATAACTCCTGATTTCATCTTGGAATAATTACACCATAAATGGGTTACTACTTCATTTTTTCTGTACACTATGTCAGGTATGAAAGCTCAAAAAACAAGAGCCAAGCTTGTCGATGTAGCGATCGAATTTCTCAATTCCAACAGAAAACGTCTTAACGTCAAGGAACTTATTAAGAAAGCTGATGTAGGTTATGGTACTTTTTACAATCATTTTTCGAGTGTGGAAGAAATCCAAACAGAAGCTTTAAACAAAACTATCAGAGATAGCCTTGTTGATTTTAAATTGGATGTCAGAGGCGAAAAGGATTATGTCTATATTCTTTACTTAAGTTTATTAAGAGCCATTAACTTGTTTGCTAATTCCCCTTCCATCGATTGGCTCTTAGACAATCCCAGAATGTTTATCAGTGCCTTTAAAGAAGTTTCACAACCCAATATGGAAAATAATTTTTTAAACGCTGTAAAGGCTGGGCAGATTAAAAATGCTTCAATAGATTCATTGCTTGAGTTTCAAGATGCTCGACACTATGTGCAATGGGCTGGCTTAGGAGCCATGGCGCAGGTAGCCAGTGGAGAATTGACCGATAAGGAAGCTTTCGAAGAATTAGCCAAGAGCGTCAGAGTCGTGGATATTCCTCAACAACAAAGAGACGCTATAATCAAAAAAATTATCAAAAAAAAACATCCTTGGGAAAATTAAGGATAACGTCGATAAATAAAATCTGTTGAACCCAGTTGGGAGCCGGTAAAGGAAAGTTCTCTAATGAGTTCCCCAGCATCGTAATAAATTCTTTCTTTATAATTCTTACCGTTGAAAGACCCATAGATTTTTAATTCGTTATTGGTAAAAGTTAATTCGCCAGAAACTATTAAGTCGTTGGGTTTAACTAAAAATTTAAGTTGTTTATCGAAGACGGGTTTTTCTTCTATCGACAAGGCATCTTTCACATCCGTTAAGACTTCAGCAAAAGATTCTTTTAACTCTTCTTGAAAGTCTTTTAGAGCTACTTTGATTGAAGATTCTTCTACTTCAGCTGAAGAGACAAACCAAGTACGAAAGAAATTCACGCTTAAAGCAAATTGATTGCCACATTGTTCGATTCGGTAAAGCTGACTGCGTTCTAATAAAAAAGGATAAGCTCGAAGTGTTAGAAAATTTAAAATAGCTGAGTCAGATTGAGAGAGTCCCTCTTGCAAAGCCTCATAATTATTAATTCGATCTAACTCCCACAATCCTAGCAGTTTGTTTTCGGAAGGCTCAACTGCACAATCAATAAAAACGTCTTCCGGTAAAGGGGAATAGGTGGCATAGCGAGGCACTAAGACACACAACAGAGCTACTAAAAAAAGGAGTGTCCAACGCGTCATAATTTTTGATTTTAGCTATTTCTTATAAAGAGCGCCAACAATACTTTTTTTCCGATCTCAAGTTTGCGTTTGCCTCATTTACCCTTAGAATAATTACTCCCAAGCAGAGAAACTATTAGGAGAGACAAATGGATTTAAATTACGGTGCAGAATACGATGACTTTCGTAAGGAAGTGCAAGATTTTTGTAAAGAATATCAGGGCGTTTCATTCATAAGTGAAACCAGTGAGATGACAACTTCTGATGCGTTGAGTGGTTCTACCTTAAATGACAATGCTGCTAAGAAAGTCACTCGTTCTGAATGGCAAAAAATACTTATTGAAAAGGGGTTTATAGCGCGTGCCATTCCTAAAGAATATGGTGGATTTGGTGGCGAAACAGACATCATCAAAAGCAGAATCATTGCTACGGAATTTTCTAATGCAAAGGTTCCCGGCGGTATGGGTGGACAAGGTATCGACATGTTGGTGCCAACTTTATTGGAATGGGGCACAGAAGAACAAAAGCAAGAATACATTCGCCCTACTTTGCATGGCGAAACTATTTGGTGCCAAGGCTATTCGGAACCTAATGCAGGCAGTGATCTAGCCAGTTTGCAAACCAAAGGTGAACTGATTGATGGAAATTGGGTCATCAATGGACAAAAGATTTGGACTAGTACGGCACAATATTCGCAGATGATGTTTTGTTTGGTAAGAACTGAACCACAAGCTTCAAAGCATGCTGGCATAAGTTTTATTTTAATTCCCATGGATACACCAGGAATAGAAATAAGACCGCTGGTAGATATGACTTTAAAAGCGGGTTTCAACGAAGTCTTTTTTGATGACGTCACCGTACCTGAAGGCAATATTGTTGCGAAACGGGGTGAAGGCTGGTCAGTGGCTAATTCTGTTTTAGGTCACGAAAGAGGCTCTCTTGCTGATCCAAATGCAACTATGAACAGACTGAATACGCTGATTAGCATGATGAAGGAACAAACTATAGACGGCAGACGTCTAATTGATATTCCTTCTTATCGAGATCGTTTGATGCAAGTCCAAGGCAAAGTCATGGCCAGTCAAGCACACTCATTGAGGCTTTTGTCTTCCAAAATTAATCCTGGCCAAAATGTAAAACTTGGCGGAATGATTCAAAAATTAGTTGGAACAGAACTGAGGCATGAACTTGAAGGCTTGGCCATAGACGTCTTAGGAGAAATTGGCACCTTGTATGAAGACAGCCCCTACCTCAAAGAAGACGGATCTTTCCAATTCACTTACATGTATTTCTTAGGTCTTATCATTGGCGGTGGAACCAACCAAATTCAAAAAAACATTATTTCTGAAAGAGGCTTGGGCATGCCAAAAGAACCTAAAGTCACGGAGGCATCGTAATGTTTTTTGGTTTATCGGAAGAACAAGAGCAATTTCAAGACTACGTAAAAAAGTTTTTAGCTGACAACGTTTCGGTCGATGAAATCAGAAAAATAGCTCAAGGCGAAGACGAAGACTTGCGTAAGGAAATCTACAGCGGTCTTATTAATCTGGGGATCAACGCCCTACTAGTTCCTGAAGAACATGGTGGTCTCGGTGCTGGTTTGTTATCGGCAGTTGCGGTTGCCCAAGGTTTGGGTTCTGGTGTGGGTCCTATTCCTTTTGCTGGGTCTTATGTCATGGCGCCAATTGCGCTTAATTTAGCTGGCTCAGCGGAACAAAAACAAAAATACTTACCCAATATTGTCTCCAACGAGACCAAATTTGGTGTTGGGCTCAGCGAATACGTTGCTGCAAGAGAAGATGCTGGAATCGATCTCATTAAAGGCAAGGCTAACGGTAAAGCTTTGTTCGTCATCGATGGTGAAGAAGCTGATTATTTTATTTTGGCTAATAAAGGTGGTGTAATTTTCTTAGTTGACGCAAAGGATTCCGGCTTAGAAATAAACAAACTGACTTCTGTAGACAAAACAAGATCTTATCTAGAACTGAATTTGAAAGACGTCGCTGCTGAAATTTTACCCGAATCAGAAAATAATCCTGAGCTGGCAAAAAAGGTTGTGGATGCTGGACGGATTATCTTTGCAGCTGATAGCTTGGGAGCCTCGGAAAATATGATTGAACAAGCGGTTTCCTATGCCAAGGAACGAAAACAATTCAACCGTGTGATTGGCTCTTTTCAAGCTGTCAAACACATGTGTGCCGAAATGGCAGCAGATTTAGAACCTTGTTATGCAATGCTCTGGCAAGCTGCTCATTCTTTTGATAACTCGCCAGAAGAAGCGCGATTGCAAGCCTGTCAGGCAAAATCGCATATTTCTGAGGTAGCAAAAATGATTTCTAAAAAGGCAACTGAAGTGCATGGCGGAATGGGCTTTACCGATCTCTTAGGTTTGCATTATTGGTTCAAACGTATTGGTTTGAATCGTCAATTGCTAGGCGGACCAGAATTGGTTCGAGAAGAAGCAGCAGAGATTCAAGGGTTTAATCAGTAATTCGATAAACTTTAGCGGCAGTCTTATAAAAAAGAGAATCTTTTTCCTCTAGGCTGTATGACCGAGCTAACTTTTTAAAAGCATTCCATAAGACGGCATAAGAAATAGACGCTTTATCGACAGGGAAATTACTCTCAAACATGCATCGTGCTGGAGTGAAATATTCTAATGCGGTTTCGTAGTATTTTTTTTGCACAGCAATAAATTCATCTGATGTTGGCGGTTGTGTTTGCGTATGGAAACCAAAACCATTTACCGGCATGGCAAGTCCACCTAGTTTGGCATAGACATTTTGATGCTGACTCAATACTTTTAAATCCTTTTGCCATTGAGCAAAAATCTCTTTTTCTTTGTTTGCATAAGGACCTATTCCTAAAGGGCCGCTGAAATGATTCAGGATGATGGTTAAATCTGGAAACTTATCGGCAAGCTGAGTAATTTGAGGGATTTGATGATGATACTGCCAAGCTTCAAAAACATAACCGAATTTTGCTAAGGTTTGCAGCCCATCCAAGAAATCAGGTTTTAAATACAAACCTTCGCAAGCATTATGATGAGAATTCCTAACGTTTGGATGGGGATCCCAACCACCTGCATGACGAATGCCTTTGAACAGGTCTTGGCCAACTTCTAAATGTTTTTCCAAAATACGTTCTGATTCTAAACCTAGTAGCATATCTACGTGTCCGATGATTCCAGAGATCGTTGCTTGTTGAGAGTTTTCTTTTGATAAATCAGCTAGTGCTTTAACAAATTCGGTCTCCCCCACTGGATTCATGTTGCTATCGGCTAAATCCCAATAACATTGGCCGCAATCAATGAAGACGGTATGAGTTACATTATGACCTGAGCCGGTATCAGCCCAGAGCTCTTCTAATAAATATTGCGTGGAATTTTCTGACGAATCCATTGAAACGCCCGGCCACAAATGATGATGAGGATCAATAATACGTTGATCTGGATCAATGACCTCTTCTGAAACTTGAGCCAACCATTCTGCTTGAGAAAGATTGCTCATTTTGCCTTAAGTTCCTTTCTTGACTAAACGCTGTGCGTGAAGAATTGGTTCGGTGTAACCGCTTGGTTGCACTCTCCCTTGCAAAACTAAATCGCACGCTGCTTTAAAAGCATCGCCGTCGTAACCCGGTGCCATGTTTTCATAGAGAGGATCTCCGGAATTTTGCTCATCGACAACCACAGCCATTTTTTTCATGGTTTCTAGAAGTTGTTCTTCACTACAGAGTCCATGGTGAAGCCAATTAGCAATATGTTGGCTAGAGATTCGACAAGTTGCCCTGTCTTCCATCAAGCCGACGTTATTAATATCTGGAACTTTAGAACAACCAACACCTTGATCAATCCAACGTACAACATATCCCAAAATACCTTGAGCGTTGTTGTCCAGTTCAGCTTGAATTTCTTCTGCTGAAAGCTTTTCTTTAAGCAAAGGAATTTCAAGAATGGCATCCATATCGGCTTCTTTGCGAGAGACTAACTCGTCTTGCACACTGGGCACGCTGATCTGATGATAATGCATTGCATGCAAAGTAGCTGCCGTTGGCGAAGGTACCCAAGCACAATTGGCACCAGCTTTTGGATGAACGGTTTTGTTTTCATACATACCCAGCATTTCGTCAGGCATTGCCCACATCCCTTTTCCAATTTGAGCCTTCCCTTTGAAACCGGTTTGCAAACCTTTATCAACATTCCAATCTTCATAAGCAAGAATCCACGGCTCTTGTTTCATTTCTGCTTTTCTAATCATTGGGCCTGCTTCCATAGAAGTATGAATTTCATCGCCTGTACGATCCAAGAATCCAGTATTGATAAAAATTACTCTTTCTTTGGCGACCTTGATGCATTCTTTTAAGTTGATTGTGGTTCGACGCTCTTCATCCATGATGCCTATTTTTGCCGTTAGTGGTTCCAACCCAACAGCTTTTTCTACTGCAGCAAATAAATCACAAGTTAAATTAACTTCTTTCGGTCCATGCATTTTGGGTTTGACGATATAAATACTTCCAGTACGACTGTTTTTGATTTCATTCGTTTTTAAAAGATCGTGCTTGGCAATGGTTATAGTGAACATTGCATCCATGATGCCTTCAAAAATTTCATTTCCTTCAGCATCAAGTATTGCTGGAGTTGTCATTAAGTGCCCAACGTTTCGCACCAACATGGTACTTCTACCTGGTAAAGAAAAGGTTTCGCCATTAGGTTTAGAAAAATCACGATCGGCATTAAGCTTTCGTGTCATTTCCTTGCCGCCCTTATTAAAAGTTTCTTCTAAATTTCCCTGCATCAGTCCAAGCCAATTTGCATAGACTGTAGCTTTATCTTCGCCATCAACTGCGGCGACAGAATCTTCACAATCTTGAATAGTAGTAATTGCAGATTCAACAGAGACATCTTTAATTCCAGCCAAATCATCTTTGCCAATTGAATCTTCGCGGTCTATTTGAATTTCGATATGTAAGTTGTTATTTTTAAGCAAAATGCCTGAAGGGTTTTCGTTATCTCCAGAATAACCCTCAAATTTATCAGGATCCTGTAAAGAAACCTTTGATTGATCTTTAAGAGTAATCTCAAGATTGCCTTCGTTAATTTGAAAAGCTGCGATTTCCTGATATGTACTATTGCTTAGAGGAAAGTTTTCATTGAGAAAATTTTTAACAAACTCAATGACTTTGTCTCCGCGAACCGGGTTATAAGCTCCTCCTTTTTCAGCGCCATCTTCTTCAGATATCATATCGGTGCCATACAAAGCATCATAAAGGCTACCCCATCTGGCATTAGCTGCATTCAAAGCAAATCTGGCATTCATTACTGGAACTACTAATTGGGCGCCAGCAATGGTAGAAATTTCAGCATCCACATTAGTGGTTTCGATATTAAAATCTTCATTAGTTTCAACCCAATAACCAATTTCTTTGAGAAATTCTTTGTATTGCTCTTTGTTGAATTCTTTATTTTCTTTGTGCCAAGTGTCTATTTTAGTTTGGAGCTCCTCCCTTTCTGCTAGTAAGGCTTTATTTCGAGGAGTAAATTCTTTTACGATATTATTAAAAGATTCCCAAAAATGATCTGGCTCCACATCGATATTTACACAAACTTTATCCGTAATTAATTTGTCTAATACTTCGCTAACTTGTAAATCGCCTCGTTGAATTCTGTTTGTCATGTTTGTTCCTGAAATTGTTCTAATAAAAGAATGATTTTAACAGTAGAAAAAAATATTAAAACAGATTTTGTGAAAGCACTTATAATTATGCAAGATGAACATAGAAACATTATTACAAGATTTAATAAAGATTGAATCCATCACTCCTAGAGATGAAGGATGTTTTGATTTGATTGAGCCTATTTTGAAAGATCTAGGCTTCAATTGTCAGAGAATCAATTATGAAAACGTAGAAAATTTATACGCGGTTCTTGGGGATAGCGGCCCTTTGATGTGTTTCTTAGGTCATACCGATGTCGTGCCTACTGGTCCTGTAGAAAATTGGACCCACCCACCCTTCAGCGCTGAAATAATAGAAAATCATATTTATGGCAGAGGGGCTGCCGATATGAAAGGTAACATCACTGCTTATTTATTAGCCTTAAAAGATTTTCTAAAAACAGATCCTAAATTAAATTACCGATTGGGTTTTTTACTGACTTCCAATGAAGAAGGCGAGCCCGAAGATGGAAAAATTGACATCATCATTAAAGATTTCATGGAGAAAGGCGAACACATTGATTTCTGCTTAGTTGGCGAACCATCTTCTAGTGAAAAAGTTGGTGACACCATAAGAATTGGTAGAAGAGGTTCTTTGAGTGGAACTTTGAAGGTTCTCGGAAAACAAGGTCATGTGGCCTATCCCGATACGGTTGAGAACCCCATCTTTTCTAGTGCTCAACTTATATCACAACTTGAAAATATAACTTGGGATGAAGGTAATGAGCATTTTCAGCCTACTTCTTTTCAAATCTCCAATATCAAGGCTGGTACCGGAGCCACGAACGTGGTGCCGGGTTCTTTGGAAATGATGTTCAACTTTAGATTTTGCTCTGAATCAAATGAAGCAGGTTTGAAAAAAAAGTTCGAAGAGGTTTTAGAAAATCTTAATATAAAATATGAAGTCGAGTGGGTTTTAAGTGGTCTGCCCTATTTGACTGAAAAGAAATATTTTATTGATAATATTATTAGCTCAGTCAAAGACGTTACTGGTTATGAGCCGATAATCAATAACGGCGGTGGAACTTCTGATGGCAGATTTCTTCAAGTTATGGGTTCTGAAATAGTTGAACTGGGTCCACTAAACAAGACCATTCACAAAACTGATGAAAATGTCAGTCTTGAAGATTTAGAAACTTTAAAAACTATTTACGTTAATCTTTTATCAAGACTAAACAACCAGTAAAAAATTATTTAAACGTCTTCGATATCCCTAAAATTAGGTTTTCTTTTTTCTAAGAAAGCTGTGACGCCCTCTTTAAAGACATTGCCATCACAGAGAATTCGCTGGGTATCTCTTTCGTAATCCAACTGTTCGGATAATGGGACTTGCAAAGCATTATCATGTGCTTTAACAATTGCTTTCAGCCCAGTTATTGCTCCATCAGCCATTTGTCCTGCTAATCTACAAGCTTCGGTTAATAATTCTTTTTCTGGAATAACTTTGTATACCAGACCCCAAGATTCAGCTTGCTCAGCAGAGATATCCTCACCGAGCAAAGCCATTCCATTTGCTTTAGCACGACCTAATAAATTTGGTACCAACCAAGATGCACCGACGTCAGAAATGATTCCTAGTTGCGGACCAAATACTAATTTAAATTTTGCGGTATCAGAAACTAATATTAAGTCACCGCATAATGCTAAGCCGACTCCGCCACCAGCAGCAATACCATTGATCGCATTTACAACCGGCTTGGGACAATTAACTATTTTTCTGACCAACGGATTGAAGCCAATTTCCATAGCATTGGCTGTTGATTCTCCTGGTGACCATTTAGGATCTGATGGCCAACCACCACCTGCTAGATCTGCACCACTACAAAAACCACGACCTTCGCCTGTAAGAACCACTGTTCTAATTTCAGCATCCTGATAGGCCTGATCAAAAGCTGCTAATAATTCATCAATAATTTCTTTATTTAAACTATTAAGTACCTTAGGTCTGTTAAGAGTTATTAAAAAAACTCCTTTATCTTTCATTTCAGTTTTAATTGAATTCACGTCATTCCTCTTTAATATTTAATTCAACTTTAGCACTTATGACTAAAGGCTATATATATCTAATAATTAGCATGAAAATAATTTATATAACCCAAAATTATATATATTACTTCCATGTTAAATACAGATAACAACAAATTTGTATCGAATGAGTCGATAGAAGCCGAACTTCATACTCCTCCACAAGGCTTTAGCGACTCGTTTGCATTATTGATTACAAGAAGTTTAAGATTCTTTGCCGATACTCTCTTTAGAAAAAGATATGGTCACCGAGCGGTAGTTTTGGAAACAGTAGCTGCTGTTCCAGGAATGGTTGCTGGAGTTGTCCATCACTTAAGATCTCTCAGAAAAATGGAAGATGATAATGGGATGATCAAAGAACTGCTGGATGAAGCTGAGAATGAAAGAATGCATTTAATGACTTTTATTGAAATTGCGAAACCCTCAAAATTTGAACGTTTTGTTATTCTTGCAGCACAAATCCTATTTGGTACTTTTTACACCCTGCTCTATATATTTTTTAATAAAACAGCTCATCGTATGATTGGTTATTTCGAAGAAGAAGCAGTGACTTCTTACACTGAATTTCTTTATGAGATTGATAATGGGACCATTATCAATCGACCTGCTCCAAAAATAGCAATTGACTATTGGAATCTAGATGCGAATGCTACGTTAAGAGACGTGGTTATTGCAGTTCGAGCTGACGAAGCCGGTCATCGTGATAAAAATCACGAGTTCGCTGACCAGTTATAATTATCTAATGGCAATCGGGTTGATGTACATTTGTACTGCGCCTCTAACCTTCGCTTGTCCTAATACAAAAAGAAATTCATAGGCCTCGTCTTTCACTAGCGGGCCTGTATTCATGGCTTCTAAAATATAGATTCCATTTTGTTGTAATAAAATTACATGTCCTTGAAATGGTTCTTCAGGATTTACAGGTGGCACAACATCTAGACCATAAGTATCAGCGCCCACAGCAACTACTTCTAATTCTGCAAGATACTCAGCTAGAGCTGGAGTAATACCTGGAATTTCAGCACCCCATTCCTCTGGATGTTTTTCTAATTTAGCGTCTGTCCAACCGGTATGAAACAAAACAACATCCCCTTTTTGAACTTTTATATTTTGCCTTCTTTCTGCTTTTTTAAGATCCCTTATCGAAAAAGTTTGGCCGGCTTTGAGATACTCAACTCCAAGCACAGCAGGCATATCAAAGACCAACCCTCGGGTTACTAGAGGGGGAACTTTTTCAATACCTAATTTAGTTAAACCCGTAATGGGTGCAATTTCCTTTCCGTCAAAACAATTGTAAAAAATACCTTCCGCAGTTCCTAAATGTCCCAAACCATCTAATTGAGAACCGATACCAAACCAGCCTTGAAAAATATCATCGTTGTTGGTTGAACCACTTGGAGACTTAAGCTTCTTGGAGGATAAGCAGGAGTATTTGAATCAATAGTCAATCCCAGACTATAAACTTTACCGGTTCTAACTAGCTTTGCTGCTTTAAGAATGGATTCTGCTGTGATTAAATTTGCGTTACCGATTTCATCGCCTTCGCCCCATTTGGAATATTCGCAAGAATCAGCAACCAAAAAAGAATTAAAGAAAAAAGCGGAACTGATTAATAAATATTTCATTATGATGCTCCTAAAAATGGAGCGAGTAACGGGGTTCGAACCCGTGGCCTCGACCTTGGCAAGGTCGCGCTCTACCAGCTGAGCTATACTCGCATGAATAATTCAATTTACTCTTACCACTAGCTTATTTCAAGCTAGATAGAAACTTTTTTAAAAAAACCCTAATCAATTTATAATTTAAAAACATTTTTATGTCAGATTTAGAAATTTTTAAAACCTTAGTTGATAACAGTAGTTATCCAGTATTTTTTACTGGGGCTGGAATAAGTACCGATTCTGGCATTCCAGATTTCAGAGGGCCCAATGGCTTTTGGAAAAAAAATACGCCCATTTATTTTCAAGATTTTGTTGCTACAAAAGAAATGCGTAAAAAATATTGGGAACAAAGTCTAAATTTTAAGAGTAATTTTTCAAAATTTCAGCCTAACTTTGGTCATAAAGCAATTACTAAAATTATTAATGCAAAGCCCAATGGTCATTGCGTGACCCAAAACGTTGATAACTTACATCAAGCTTCTGGCTTAACTGATAATCAAGTAACTGAAATCCATGGCAATGCAACCTATGCCGTTTGCCTTGATTGTCAGATGAAATTTGATCTTACAGAGATACATGCTGCTTTTGAGGATTCAAAAGAGCCGCCGATATGTTTGGAATGTAATGGCTTTATTAAAACTGCAACCATTTCTTTTGGCCAGCCAATGCCTGAGACGGAAATGTTGCGAGCGCAAAAAGAAGCTGAAAATTGCGACTTGATGATCGTTGTAGGTTCATCACTGGTTGTTTACCCTGCAGCTACCATTCCCTTGCTTGGTAAACAAAGTGGTGCCAAGTTAATTATTCTCAATAACGAAGCAACGGAAATGGATCAATTTGCAGATTTAGTTATTAATGCGAGCATAAGCGAGTCTTTTGAGTCTATTTTTCAGAGTTGATTTCATATTTCTAAAAATATTAAAAATACTTAG
>Ga0181379_1001155_pt1 | contig 12514 bp, 14 predicted proteins | sample 2SPOviralmetaG_FD_130115 | JGI IMG/M metagenome (GOLD analysis project Ga0181379, IMG submission 130115) | Marine viral communities from the oligotrophic San Pedro Time Series (SPOT) site, San Pedro Channel, CA, USA - 2 SPOT_SRF_2009-07-10 | ecosystem: Environmental > Aquatic > Marine > Strait... | reverse complement strand
CATTACCATAATTTGGAAACAAGTTGTTATTGATCAGATCAATAACATTAAAGTTTTCTTTTCCTTTTGTATTGAGAGATAAGAATTTGAATGCTGATTTTTGAGTGAAAATCGGATGTGCGGCTTTTACTGAAGGACGAATATATTCTATAATTTTCTTCTTTAGGTTGTCAGGATCATTTTCATAAATAATAAGAGACAGGATACGTTTATCAGAAACAAATCCAAGTGCTCTGAAAAGAATAAAAAGAGGAACTTCAACGTCAACCCCGAGTATGCGAACATTAAATGTATTTTCTTTTCTTATGATAGTATTTCCGTCAATCTTTTCACGTAGTTTATTGATTACAAAGTTTATATTATTTGTTCTTGAAGATTGAAAACCTTCATTTGATACGGACTTAATATTTCCTTGTAAAATTATGTTTTCATCAGATGATTTATTTATGTACAGAATATTATTTACCTTTTTCTCAAGAGAAAGGATAACTTTTTCTTTCCCTTTAATCACAAAATAGCCTCCTTGGTCATAGGGGCATTCTCCAAATTCACTAAGTTTAATAGGATCTAATTTGTGTAAAAGACAAGTTTTAGAATGTATCATAATTGGTATTGAACCAATATTTACCTTTTCAAAATTGAGTATTTTAGGAGGTGTTCCTTCACTTTTACCTTGAAAGGTAAAATGGACACCGATATTACAAAAAATGTTACTCTTATAGGTTAAATTCCTTATTCTAGCATCATTTGGAAACATTTCTTTTAATACATCACCATCATACATAGCTGGGGATGAAACAAATATATTTTCCTTTCCATTTACAATTTCACCATTTTCATCTAATGTTTCACCAAAATATATTTTAATTTCATAATCGAATTTACCTGTAACTGTGTCCTGTCCTTTGTAAATTATGAATGGATTTTCTCTTTTAATTATATTTCTAATACCATTTTCTTCTGAAAAGATAAATTCATCAAAAGAATCAATTTGATGTTGTGATTTGTAGTAACTTGTATCTCTGAAGAATGTGTCAATTACATCCCATGGATTTATCAATCTTTTATCATTAGACATTTATATATATATGTATTTTTTTTATTTTTAAATTACAATTATTCATTTAATGTTCGGGGCGAAGAAGGAGGTGTTGAAATTTCATAATCACTCTCAATCCATATTTGACCATAAAAATCGTAATTTTCTGTTGTAACTCTGTATCTTTCACAAGCATGGCAATATATTTCTTCATTCCTCTCCCGAGATAATACCGAATTATTCTTTTTATTAGGTTCAATACCCACTCCATTACAATTATAACAGGTAGCCCACATATTTTGAGATAGATATTAATTAAAAGATCAAATTTAAGATTTTTTACAAAAATTAAAATAAATTATAACATATGAAGAATCAAAAAAATCAGCTTTTTAAAGTTTCCCCAAATATTGAAATCACCGAAAAGATCTTAGAGAACTTCGGTATTAAAGGATTAGATGATAATCATTCTTTTACAAGAGAAAATTTATCTGATTTAAGTACAGTTGATGGTATTAATGAAATGTATCATGAATTATTAAGATATTATATTCCTTGTAAGGCTAAAAAATATCTTCTAGATATAAATGAAAAGAAATGTATAACTATTTTAAGACAATTCTTAAAAATGCAAAACTATACATTAATGTCAAAAGAAAAATATGTAAATGGTAAGAAAATATTATTTTATCAGGTAATACCTTTACAGATAGATATGAAAACAAATAGAGATTCTGAAAAAGTAGTTATTTCTTTTGATTAATTCACTTTACATGGAGCAAAAGACTTTCTATGCCATTTTGTAATTCCATACTTTTTGATAGCTTCCATATGTTCTTTTGTTCCATAACCTTTATTTTTATGTATCCCGTATTTTTCTAATTCGGGATGTTCTTTTACTAAATTTAGTATATAGTTGTCGCGATATGTTTTAGCTAAAATACTTGCGGCAGCAATACTTTTGTATGTATTGTCTCCTTTAATAACGCATTTATGTTCAATAAATTCATCCATATGAGAAGAATAGTAATGTTTAAAATGGTTTCCATCTACAAGGATTATGTCTATTTTTTGACGTCCTGTAATTTCGTCTAAACATAAGTGCATTCCTTCAATTGAACATTGAAGGATATTTTTTTCATCTATTTCTTCATGATCGATAATTTTGATAGAGTATTGTTGTGCTGTTTTGGTTATATAATCAAAACATTGATTTCTATATTTCTCAGAACATTTTTTTGAATCTTTGACTTCCATTCCATTTTCTGGATCTTGTTTACACCATATAACACCTGCGATACATACAGGTCCAAAAAGGCATCCTCTCCCTGCTTCATCAAGACCAACTTCTATTTTACTTTCATCATCATATTGCTTTAAAACATTCTTAGGTTTGGCTTTAGGCATTTAAAATAAATATACTATATATAATAAGGAATATGATTCTAAATAGTTATAGTTTACAAAAAGCAGTATTAATGAATAAAAAACGTCGTAAATATGAAAATAGCATAACATTAATTCCTAAAAACACTATTTACACATCATTGACTGGAGACTTTATAAAAAAACAAGAAAAGAAAGTAGAAGAAATAAAAAAAGTAACCACTGGTCCAAAGAAAAAATCTAAAAAGAAAGGATTACCTCAAGTATTAGATTTAGATGATTTAGATGATATTGAATTACCTGATCTAAAAGTAGATGATTCAGATATAGATGGTGAAAAGAAAAAAGAGGAAGTAGAACCAGTCAAAGTTAAAAAGAAGAAAGAAGAAGAAGATGATGAAGAACCAGTGAAAGTTGAAAAGCCAAAAGATGAAAAAGAAGATGATGAAGAACCAGTGAAAGTTGAAAAGCCAAAAGATGAAAAAGAAGATGATGAAGAACCAGTGAAAGTTGAAAAGAAAGATGAAAAAGAAGATGATGAAGAACCAGTGAAAGTTGAAAAGAAAGATGAAAAAGAAGATGATGAAGAACCAGTGAAAGTTGAAAAGAAAGAAGAAGAAGATGAAAAACCTAAACAAGGTGGTGGCATTGATGATAAAAATATAAAAAAAATTGTTGTAACCTCGTTTTTTTAAAAGATATATTTTGTAATAAATTAATAAACTATCATGAACCTTGTATATATGGCAAAACCTATATATGGAGGATGGGTAACATTTACAGCACATTTATCATTAAAATGTTCAACAGACCTTTACAAGATAGGTAAAAGGTCGGAACCTAATAAAAGAGATTATGGTTATGGAGTAAAATATCAGAATTTGAGAATAGATGAATTGATTGAAAAAGAAAACATTTTGATAACAGCTGTTGATAAACATTATTGGAAATATTTAGAATTATTTCCCAAAGGCACTAAAATAGTAATACACGATCCAACAGAATTAAAAGGAAAGGAAAATAAATTAAGGGAATTATTGGACAATTTTGAAATTATAACAATACGTAAAAGCGTTCAAGAATTTCTTAAAGATAAATACAATAAAGAAAGTGTATTTTTACCACATCCTTTTTATGGATATACGAAAGATACATCATCTGAAAAATGCGATTATTATTCTACATGTATTTCGCGAATTGATTTTGATAAGAATATAAATTTAATACTTTCAGCAAATAAAAGATTGGCAGATGAAAAAAAAATATATCTTTTTGGAGCTGAAAACAGACTTTATGTTCATCACAAATTACAAAATATGGAATTTGAAAAATATTGGAAAGGAAAGTATCCTAAGAACCTTCCAATGAAATATGATGGTAAAGATCTCTTAGATAATTGTGCTTTTGTAGTAGATATGTCTATTATTGTAGGTGATGGTGGAGGCACACAATATACATTTTTAGAAGCTATTTATCATGATTGTGCTCTTATCCTTCACAAGGAGTGGGTAAATAAGGGAGATACATTTAAGAATGGATATAACTGTTATGTTGTTGGTGAAACTGAAGATATTGGAAAAGAAATTTCAGATATTATAAATAGAGGAATTGACTCAGACTATAAGAAAATTGTTAAAAATTCTAAAAAGATATTAAAACCACATTTGGGGGATGCTTGGAAAAGTATCTTTTCGTAGATTAAATGAAAAAATAATATATGATATTAAATAATGACTAAAAAAGCCCCGTGCTACACCTGTAAAAAGAGTAGTAAAGATGTAATTGAAACAGAAGACACTATACCCGAATGGTATAATAAGAGTAAAAATGCTTTTTCTCCTTACTTAGCAGTTCCAACAGCAATTGTTTGTAAGAAAGAATACAATCCAAAAATTAATTTTGATAAATGGAAGAAAAAAACACCACCATCAAATGGGAGTCAAATTGTATTAAAACAAAATATTAATTACACTAATAAATGGATTTTTTATTGGGCGTCTGATTCAGCAGCTGATTTTTCGGAAGTAAAAAGCGCTGAAGAAGCTTATGAGAAATTAGACAATAAAGGGTTAATAAAAACCGATAAAAATGGAATGGCGAAATTTGTCTTAAATTGTCCACAACCTTATAATGTAGGAGGTACAATATATGCACCACATTTACATTTTATTCATTTGAATGATGATAAGTTATGGTCGGTAGAAAAAGTAGAAACAATCGAAGTTCATTGTCGTATAAGTTTGGAAAACTTAGAAGAAATGATTGAATCAAAAGATCACTTAATAATTAATTGTATGGATTCTAAAAGAGTAAAAGGGGAAGATGTATATGACATTCCTGGATCATTACGTTTAGAGGGAGATATCAATAAAAAGAAAAACTTTGACAAGTTATTAAAGCAAATCGGTAAAGAAGTAGAAGAAAGAGAAGAACTAAAAGATATAAAAAAGAATAAGAAAGTTCCAATTGTTATTTATTCTGTAAAGGATGGTGAAGATACAATTTCCCATAAATTAAAAATGAAATTATTAGAAGAAGGCTTTACAAATTTAATTGAATATAACAGTAAATCATCCGGATGGAATGATGAATATGATGAAGATAAAGATGATTCGGAAGATGAAATTCCTAAAAAGAAAGATAAAGGAAAGGAAGAAAAAGAAGAAGAGGAAGAAGAGGAAGAAGGAGAAGAGGAAGAAGAGGAAGAAGAGGAAGAAGGGGGAGAAGAGGAAGAAGAGGAAGAAGAGGAAGAAGAGGAAGATGGAGAAGAGGAAGAAGAGGAAGAAGAGGAAATGTTTAAAGTTGGTAAAGATGATATGAATGAAGAAACATTAATCTATATGAAAGATGGTGATTTAGAAGTATATGAACATAATATCTATAATGGAGAACTAATGCAAGATGGTGAAAAGGTAGGATTATGGAATGGAAAAACTATAGTAAAAAATAAAAAAGCTAAACAAGATAGTGATTCTGATAGTGATTCTGATAGTGATTCTGATAGTGATTCTGATAGTGATTCTGATGATGAAAAACAAAATGGAGGTGGGAATACAAACGATTTAACAAGATTTAAGAGATTATTAAATGGAGGATCTAGTGTAGATGTTCAAGATAATATAGTGTTAACAGGTGGAGGAGGATATTCTTTTAAAGGACACGGTTTTACATTCCATTAAATTTGAAAAAAATTAAAATATTTTTAAAAACAAGTAAAAAAAAGATGGAGAAAGAAAATCTACCAGGAGGTGAAAAAAAAGCTGTTCCTAAAAAGAAAAAAGTCAAGATTACTTGTTTCCACTGTAAGAAACGATTAATGTTGATGCAACAGATAAAATGTAATTGTGGCCATTACTTTTGCCCGGCGCATATGAACCGACATTCACATAATTGTACATTCGATGTAAAAGCCGAGATGAAAACACATTTAGAAAAAAACAATCCAAAGATGGAGCAAAAGATGATCAAAATTTAATTAGTTCTAACCACCGGGTAATCAGATATTAAGTTTATCTTCATATTCATTATAGTTCTATCTTTATTGTATATTTTTTTATTAAGACCGTTAATCATTTTCATTAAAGTAACATATTCTTCTGTTTTTTTTAGTAATTTTCTTTCTTGTATAAAATCATCGTATTCTTGGACTTTTTCTTTTAAACGATCTACTTTTTTTTGTAACTTATCATCATTTATTTTTTTAGAATATTTTTCTAATTTTTTACACCTTGAATTTATGTATGGTCTTTCCCATACACCATAACCAAAATATTTCTTATTCTTATTATCCCAACAACATGGACAATTTCCATTTGATTCGCGGAACCATTTTACAATACAGTCGGTATGAAAGCTATGATTACATTCTAATATGTATTTTGGTTTATCTTCTATCCCAGATAAACATATGGCGCATATATCTTGACTGTCATTTTGATTCTGATCCATTATAATTATTATGGAATTTTTTTAAAGATTTTTGAACAAGTTTTTCATTCATCTCAACTTCTTCAATTAATAAGCTACTTATACTTTCTATATTTCGGAGACTCTTTTTGATATCTATATCTTCTTCTTTGAGATTATCTGTAAATATCTTGAAATTCTTTTTAGCATCATTAAACATAGTTATGTAGCCTTCTGGATAATCATACTTTGTTTTTGTATTTTCAATAATTTTCTCAATTGAACCATATGTTTTAATCAACTTCATAGCAGTTATATTTCCCACTTTAGGAACAACAGGACAATAGTCGCATCCACACAAGATACATAAATCTAAGAATTGTTCATGTGTGAGTTCTATGTCATTTATAAGTTTATTGTAATCAAAGATAGAAACAATATCTTTTCTTTTTAAACTTTTATCGATACAGTTCCGAACTAATTTAGGACATCCATAAGCCATTGTGTCCATATCTTCTGTTAAAACATAGTCTACATAACCCATTCTACAAAGTTCACTTGCGTAAGCTTCACCTTCTCCTACATTTGGGTGAATATATGAAATACCCATTAGATTCAACAATCTTTTAACTTCATCAACCATTTCAGAAGTTAAACGAAGAGCAGACTTCTCTAACTTTTGTTTTTCTTCTTCAGAAGTAGTTGTTAAAGAGGCTTCTTTCGCTTTCTTTGATTTTTCTTTACGCTGATTAATACAATCTTGTTTGTTGTCAGGGGGCTTACCATCAAAGATGAAGATCATCTCAATATTCAAAGAAATATAATTCATTATCTTGTAAAATACACCTGTGATATGAGATGTTATCTTACCTTTTGAGTTTTTGAAAACTTTTCCTGGCGACTTCAAAAGTTGTTGATAGAGGATTAAGCTAGCATCAACAGCTACCTTTTTCCCTGATAATTTATACAGGTTTTCATTGGTGATAGATTCTGGAGAATACTTAGTGATCGTTTTTGTCAGTCCTTTAATACCCATCTTGTATTAGATTTTGTATTATTTATTAAAATATATCAAATTTATGTTTAAGTGGTTGAGATATGTTATTTTGAAAGAATTAGAATATTTTATGTATATAAATGGCATTCAATCAGATCATTTATAATTTTTTAAATGAAACGAAAGAAGAAATAAAAAAAGAAAAAAATATGACTATACTAAAAGATGAAATCATAAATCCAGTTGTAAAAGAAGTTATAAAAGAATTATATCCTTATTTCATAAAGATATCTTGCTGTGTTATCGTGGTAGTTTTAATATTACTTTTAACGATAATACTTAATATACGAGTTATTTTGATGAATTAATAGTATTTCATTGTTCTATCAAACCCATCTTTTTTAAAGTATTGACCACTAAAACCTTTCTGAGCTTCTTCTAAAACAAGATAAACAATCGCTGGATAAAATATACTATCAATTAATTCTGGATATTTTTTTTGAATTATAGCAAATTCAGAGTCAATCGCTCTTAATCTTTCTTTTGATTCTAAATAATCCAATAGTGGTTTTGTAGATCCTGCTGTGGGATAATATAATCCATGAGTACTTCCTATTTTAAAGGTATTTGAATCTATCTTATTAATTTTGTTTTTGTTGAAAGAAGTTCTTATTTCATCAAAATCAAAATTTTTATCTTTAAATTTTAAAGGTCTTAAAACACCCCCAAAGTAGATCATTTTATCTTGTGGTAGTTTGTCTAGATTCATTTTATTAAGTTGTTTCATATCGACAAGAGAATCATCTTCGATAACAAGGACTTTTTCTAAATTTTTATTAACTATCTTTCTCATTAGACGTAAATGTGATAAAAGACACCCTACTACATTTCCCTTTTGTTTTTCACCAGCATTCCACATCATTATTATTTTTTCAAAATACTCTTTATCCATTTTATCTTCTTTTGTCTCTTGTTTCTTTCTAAGGTAATTACCATCAACAGCATTAAATTTTTCATATTTAATGTAATTTTTGGATGGTAGTTTTTTATTATATTCTGAATATTTTTTCCATCTATCTTTATTTCTTTTTAAATTTATTACAAAAATCCTTAGATTTTTTTTGTCCCCTTTCTTTTCTATAAAAGTCCCTTTGTTATGTATGATTTCTCTTCTTGTATCTTTTCTACGCCGCGTATCTTTTCTACGCCGAGTATCTTTTCTACGACGCGTATCTTTTCTACGACGCGTATCTTTTCTACGCCGAGTATCTTTTCTACGACGCGTATCTTTTCTACGCCGAGTATCTTTTCTACGACGCGTATCTTTTCGTCTTGTTTTCATTATATTAATATACAATATTTTTAACCGTGTTCATATTTTAATATTATATTCAATTATAGTATAATATGCGTTCATTCAAAGATTATCCGGATTTTAAACCTAATTTTACTCCTAAAGATGTCTTTAAGAAAGGAGCTTTTGGAGGAACATATTTTAGACCAATTTATTCATCTGTAACAGACAAAAAATATAATGGTAAAAATGTTATTTCAGAATATCCGAAGACTTGGTTTAAAGGACTAGATATTGATAAAAAAGTAATTTCAGAAAAATATGATAAAAAAGTAAATAAATATGGTGTTAAATGTGGATCTTCTTTAGAATCATGGGAAAAAAGTAATTGGATTGTAAAAGAGGATCCATATGGGTGGTTCCAGTGGTATTGTAGATTTTATAGAGGAAGACGGATGTATGATGATGAAAGACAAATAGATCGTTGGGCAAAATTGGCTGGACCAAATGGTAGATTTAGAAGAAGATTAATGAACGAGATTATTAAAAAGGGTAAAAAATATGATGACACGACAGTTAGTCCTGTAATCCGACAGGTGTTATTACATTGGGGTTATGAATTAACAAAAAAAGATTTTGAAGATTATAAAAAATCAAAAGAATAAATTATCTACGTTTAATAGGTGTTCTCTTTCTTGGGGGAAGAAAACCTCCACCTCTAGATCTGTTGCGCACTTGGCGACGTGTAAGACCACCTTCTTCTTCGTCATCATCATCATCATCATCATCCTCCTCCCCCTCCTCTTCCCCCTCCTGTTGTGCCTCAGGTCCACCAACCCTTAATTCTAAAATATCGTATTCTCCGGTTAATGGATCGGTGACTTCATTACCATCTTGATAATTTGTAAGTATTTCTTTTACTTGTCTTAGATAATCATTTAAACTATTTAATTCATCATCTTTTAATATTTTTCCCTTACCTTCTTCGATTTTTTCCTCAAATTTATCTACAGAATAACTTAACTCTTTTATTCTCTTTTTTATTTTATCGTCCCTTTTAACTTTTTTACCATCATTACTTTCATTTTTTTGTTTAGATACTTTTTGACTAATATATTTAATAGCAGACTTAATATCTATATTATATAACTTTAATAATTGTGTTATTAAAGCTTTTTCTTCCCATTTGTATGGAGAGATTGTATCTATTTCTTGATATATTTCAGCAATTTTACCCATATAGTAGATATATTCATCATATTTATCTTTTTCTATCAAGTATCTATATTTCATAGCTTCTATGAGATTTTCTAAATAAAAAGGATAATTTGCAGGTTCAACATCCTTAGTATTTATCTTTTTTCTTAAATTACCAATATCAATACCTAAATCAAGGAATTTTTTACTATCTTTTGTCTTTTTATTACCTCTTAAATCATAATAGTTATTTGTAATGAAGTTTTTAATTGTTTGATTATTCGCGTTTTTTTCATAAAATTCCTTAAATAGCTTTAAAATATCTTTTGTAAACTCTTTTCTTTTGTGTAGTCCTTCTAGAACTATCACATTACTTTTCATGTTGTTAAAATTCTCACGAATTTCATCTAGAATACCATCCTTTTTATTATTATCTGTATAATGAAGAAGACTGTCTCTTATAAAATCTAGATGATTATTATAATCTTCATTTTGGTTAACAAATGTAATGTCTCTTATAGTTTCTGATATAGCTTCTAAAGCGGTCATATTTTTATCGTTTGTACGGATTTTTTTATCTCCATTATTTAGATTAGTTTCTATATTGTAAACTAATAAGAAAGTTTCTTTAAAAAATCTATTGGATTTAATATCACCTTGTTTAATATCCAAACATGTCTCTGGAACTTTGCTTTGTTTCATTATATTTTAATAAAATATTTTAATTTTATCTTTATTATAGTTTTTAAAGTATTTAAGAAACATTTCGGCGACATGTAGATTAATATTAAAATAATTGATGTAGTTTTTTATATCATTAAACAATGTCTTTTCATTTTTATCTAAATATTTTTCTATAAGTATGTAAAGACATTCTACATTTTCTACTTTTGTATCTAATACTTTGTTTTTATGTATGAATATGATACTTTTACTAATATATTTTGTATATGGAACATTTTCTATTACAAGATCGTTTTTTTTTATTGTGTAGATTGTAGAAAGTGTATTAAACGTTAATATATGATTGATTAAATTCCAATCATTAGTTTCATTTAGTTTTTTATAGATATTATCAGCAATTGTATTGTTTTCATAAACTTGCGAAATAATTTTTAATTTATCTTTTTTTGATATACTTTTATTTTTGAAAAAGACATCCATGCTATCAAGAAGATTCATACCTATAACCATATAATCACTATAAGAATTACTGTAGATTTCATCAATAGATTCCATTTTAACTATATTTTTGATATGTTCCGAAAGTTCATAATTTACATTATCATAGATGTTTATATTTGAGAACTTATCTTTGTAAAATTCTATATTAACTTTAATATTGTGTAAATTTTTATTCGATTTAACTACTAAGTCTTGTATATCATATGTATCAATATTTTGTAAGAAATATTTCTTTGTGAAAAGGGTCAAATCAGATACATCATATTCTATTTTAAAGGGAAAACATTTATTTATGATAGATTTTACATTTTTGTTGATATTGTTAAATATGTATATGATAGGATTGTTTTTTTCTTTTTTCTTAGAAAAATCACATATTGATTTAAATAATTTTTTATCATTTATTTGTATGAAATAAATATCATCTATAATTAATGATTTATAAATTTTATCGTTAAACATCATAGTTATACTTTTCTTATACAGAGTATCTTCAAGGTATTCGTCAAAATTATGAGTAGATTTACAGAAATCACTTTTTACATATACTCTAACCCAGTCTTTTAGTATGTAATCTGCTATCGTAGTTTTACCTGTTCCAGGTAGACCATAGATAGCCAATGATTTTTGTTTATATTTATATTGTAACCATTCTCTTAAAAATGATTTCTTTTTAAATAAATCAATAATATCTTCACTTAGATTATCATTCATTATAATTGAGAATGATTTCTTTTTAAATATCATCTTTAGAAATATTAGCCATCACAATTTTACTATAGAGTGTATCTTTGTTATCTTCAATCCATCCATAATCTTTTATATTATCTATGTATTGTTTTGTATATGATTCCCATAAGTGAAGTGTAACTAAACTATCGTTTATTTTTGTATTATCACGAAATATTTTTTCTCCTTCTTTTGCGTAAGGTCTAAAGAAATATTCTGGTGGAAATACTTTCGCATACCATGGAAATTTTTCGTTTATTTTCCCAGGTAAACGAATAGATGCTTCTCCCCAACCATCGGAATTGAAATATTTTTCATAATTTTTTAACCATAAAGAAAAGAAATCACTTTGAGGAATAGTCATCATAAAAGCATTACATATAGATTTTTCATGATATATTTCATAACCTAAAACGGTATTATATTTTAAAAGATCTCTATAAGATTTATATGTTATCGTATCTATATCCATGTAAATTCCACCTCTTTCATATAACTTATTCATTCTAACCCAATCAGCTTTATGTGCGAAATGTTTTATCTCCTTCTTACCTATATGTGTTGGTAATAATATCTTTTCTAATTCTAATACATGTATTTTTTGTTTTAATCTTTCCCACCATTTTCCATATGGTTCATAATGGTAATAAAAATATATTTTTTCTGGTTTGTTTACTATATATGCACTTAGCACTGAAAGATAATAAACGAAACAAAATTCTTCATTTTGAGGTTTGAGACCAAAAATAAAGTGAACGATATTTGGTATTTTATTTTTATT
>Ga0181379_1001154_pt1 | contig 12523 bp, 16 predicted proteins | sample 2SPOviralmetaG_FD_130115 | JGI IMG/M metagenome (GOLD analysis project Ga0181379, IMG submission 130115) | Marine viral communities from the oligotrophic San Pedro Time Series (SPOT) site, San Pedro Channel, CA, USA - 2 SPOT_SRF_2009-07-10 | ecosystem: Environmental > Aquatic > Marine > Strait... | reverse complement strand
ACACCTGGTAATAGGGGCAGTCCTTTTGTCCTTTTCTTAATAATAGTAGTTTCAAGTGTTAATAGACCCTTTGTTCCAGGAACTTGTGTTATAATTGAAGAGGGGTGAGGATAGTCCTTTTGAAAAAGGACAAAAGGATAAAAGGACTGCCTATATATATATCCTGGCATTTGATGATAAGAAGAGGGGGTCTTTTTGAGTGCACATACAACATTTATTTTTATTCTGAAACAAACAGAAAAAACAAAAAAGATAAACAACAAAAATATAAACTTTACGTAAAAACAAAAAAGATAATTCATGATGATACTTTAACTACTTATGACATGTGAATATTTTGTTCATGCGCTTTCATGTTTTGTTTGAACGAGAATATTTTCGGACACAAGTTACAAGGGAAAGAACCAGGAACTTTGGGAACGCGTTTAACTCCTTCATGTACGTATTTCATATGATTCTTCATGCTTGAAGTTGAAGACAGTATCTTTGGACATTGTTTACATTCTATTTTCTTTTGATACTTCATTTGATGTTTTCGCCTGTCGTGCTCGGTCAAGTCTGATTCCATCGCTGCAACATATTCGCACTGTGTGCATCTCTTTTCTTTAGCTCCATGAATCCTTAGTTTGTGTTTCTTCAGATCATTATTCGACCATTTAATACTCCTCTCACAAAGATCACAGTCAAATCCTCCCCATTGATGTTGAACTTTAAGATGCTTCTTCAGATACTTCTTATCCCTAGACTTAAAATCACATTGATCACAGATAAACTCCATTTTGTTAGAGATTTTTTATCATACTGATCACATTTATATCTTTTGATTTTTAAGAAGGCTAGCATGAAAATCTATGCTGTCATTTCGTCCCCACTAGCTTTCATCAAATACTTTTTAGGGAAACATTTTTTGATATAATAATCATTTTTGTTTTTGTATATTTAGAAAATGAACGAAACACAGACGCAATGACGCGTAGACGAAGTGTAAGGTTGAGGGGTAAAATAGAAAATGCTGATTCTTCAGCGGAAATGTCTGAGGATATCAATGAAAGCATTCAATACAATGATGAGAATGATTATGAACTAAACATGTTACAATCAATGGATCGTGATTCTGCTCTCGATTTTATAAACAAAAATTATTCAAATCCATCATCTTTGATTTGCTACAGTTCCATTAGCGGTTTGAAAAAGATATTCAAGTCTCTCTCAGAAGAGGATATAAAATCTGTTTTATCAAAGTTTGAAAGTTATTCCCTGATGAAAAGCTCAAAAAATAATCATATTTATAACCCGTTTTTCTCGCATAACTTGAGAGACGTTTTCCAAATGGATTGTTTACAGTTGAAGGAATTAGCGCCACAAAATCAAGGATTTAATTACCTTCTCTGTGTTATTGATGTTCTCAGGTAGGTATCGAATTCTTTCTATTTAATGATATTTATATTTAAATGTTACAGCAAGTGGTTATGGTGTAGACCCATGAAAGCTGTCACATCACAAGAGACTGTTAAAACTTTACAGTCGATCTTTCAAGACATTGAAGAATTGCCAGAATGCATTGTGTGTAATAATAATAATAATAATAATAATAGCAAAGTTTATTATCACAAATAATAGGTATGCGATTCCGGACCAGAATTCAAAAACAAATTGATGCTTCAAATGCTAAAATCACTCAACATAAAAATCATATTTTCCCAAAGTTCATTCAAGGCATCAGGAGTCGAGCGCGCACAGTACACTTTAGAAAGATTGATTTTTAGTCATATTACTGCCCATGAAACTTTGAACTATATTGGGATACTACAAGATCTTATTACAAGATATAACAAGACGAAGCATAGTTTTACAGGTTTCACTCCTTTAGAAGTTGAGTCTTGCGAGAAAAAACAAGATATTGTCTTGTTGAAATTTGGTGAAAAATATAGAAAACTTAAAAAAAGGAATCCTATATTTTCAATTGAAGACGAGGTTAGGATTCTTTTATTTAAATCTCCTTTTCACAGGTAGATCCTTTTTTCGTGTACACCCTGTAAAATGAATATTTTTTAGAGGATATAATATTCAAAGAAGTTATGAACGGTTCAAAATCCACAAAATAATAAATCATAAAGTACCTCTTTATATTTTGCGAGACGAAAATCAAAGAGTCATTGCAGGACTCTTTAATCAATTCGAGTTAGTAAAAATTAATCTTCCTCGATATAGAGCGATAGTGAAAGATAAAAAGATCAAGAAAAACAAGAAATGGGTCAAGCTACATTACAAAGGATACAGCGAAGAATTTGATGAGTGGAGACTTGATGACAATGATGAAATTGTTCCTTTAAGAGATGAACAAAAAGAATAATCTAAAATCTTTACAAAACAAATGTCGTCTGTATTATTTCAATTATGTATTTAACACAGTATACATGTACTTTCATTTTATATTCACAAACTTTAAATCCTCTCATCTCATTGGTTATACACATTCTGAAGCAGGTATAGATAAACAATGTAACAAATCTGAGTATCATTCTACGTTTTTCCTTCGTTTAGCCAAAGTAAAGTGATATTAAGATGACCATTTTGTGATTTAAAGTGATTCTTCTACTCTGCGATAACGCAAGTTATATTCATACATTTTCTCTTTCAGACTTGTTGAAAGATACATCCACAACTCATGCACCAAGGCCAAATGACGAGCACCATGAACGAAGTAAGTCAAAACTATAATAAGTTATAGTTTCTAATCTGAATCTTAACCTAGAGCAACAAGAAGCTTGCGAGAATGATCTCCTCGGCACAAGTCACTTCCGCTGTCACTGGGATCGGTGGATCCCTTGGCCGAGTCGTTACGATCGGTAATATTGATTTATTTCTAAACCAACCAAATTTTTCTTGAACTTTGTTATTTTCAGCCATCAACCTCCAAGAGCCTGACGAGCCCGGAGACCCAAACATCCTGATCATCGACGGGACAAGTTCACCTCTCGAAGAGTTGTCAGCATGGGTTGTGTCTACACTCGTCTACGGTATGATGCTGATCAGCGGAGTTCTCATGTTTCTCTCCATCAAGGTAATCTCATTATTTTGTCCTTAATTTCACATCGCGAAAGATTGTCTTAAGCGTCTTATTTTCAGCGTGGAAGATTGGCAGCTCACCACATGAATCTTCTCTTCAACTTCGTTTGCCTGTTGTCTTCCGTCGTGTCTACGCTCACCGTCATCATCCTCGAAGAAGAAGATATCCTAATAGCCATGAATTCCTTCGCAGGATTCTTAGCGCTCGCTGCAGTCGTTCAGACTTTGAGAGTTCGGTAAGCGCATTACTCAATGTAAGTCTCATTTTCTCATCTTATTCTTTTAGCACGCAGATCAGACGGTATGCAGCACTGATTCAACTCCGCCGGGAAGTTCTCGCTCACCGACAGGAAGAGGAGCCCCGCAATCCGGAGGAGCAGGAACCTCACCAGCTCCCTCTCGCCGTTCCAGATCTTATCCCGGGCACCTGTGATCTTCCAACTGTAGATGAACAGAAAGTTCCTACTACTTCCTCAAATACTGGCAAGTTGAAAGACGGTGAAATGTAAGAGGCGAAAGATTCTCCTAACAGTCTAACGTAGTGAAAGTAGGACGCTAAAACGTTATGACTGATGATATGACGATGACGATGACGATGACTTGACGTTGTTGATGACATGTAAATGAATGTGAATGATTATGAAGTTTCTTATGCATGAAAAATGAAAAGTTGTTTATGATGATATGATGTATTGTGATGAAGTATGAGAAGATGATTGAGGGCCCTCGATCTAGTTTACTGTACTTTACGTCATCTGTTGATTTTCTTTCCTAAATAAATACCTTATTTAAATTCTCTAAATACATTTTCGAACGAGTTCTATGTGAGTGTTCTCAACTTCCATGAGTGATTAGTCACATCATTATACCTGTCTTATGAAGATCAGACGTGCGTTCTTCGAAATCATCCTCATCGAGATCGTTTGGAAAATGTATGTAGAGAGTTTGAATAAGGCATTTATTAAATTTTGAAGTAATAAATAGAACCTTTGTTACCTACATTTTTTTTATTCTTTGATAGCCGTGCCTTCTAAGTGCTCAGTTTCGAATTGAAAGTACTCGAGTTCGAATCTCTAAATTTTGCAAAAGCTCATCACTTATACTTATATCGTACAGTCTAATAGATGGCGCTGACTCGATATTTTTTAAAATTAGTTCAAGAGATCTAGATTAAGAGAGAGGTCCTTAATAGAGTCCTTAAGAACGTACCTTGATAAAGCATTTAAAGACAGTCCTAAGATGCTAGAGCCATGACCTGTAGAGACTTGTTTCAAAATCTTTTAAAATCTTAGAAAAATTTAATTGAAACCCTAAAACTTAAACACGTTGGTGTTTAGACTTTCACAGACCTTCTTTAGAGTCACGAGTTTTCAAGAAACTATATGGAGAGCATAAGCTTTTATTTTCTACATTAATCATATAAACATCATAAATAATATCCGACCCTAATCGAACAAAGAACCAAATCCAGATCCATTATGCTTCTTCTTTCTTTTATTGTTCTTATTAGAAGATTTTGAGTTTTCTGTTAATTTTCTTTTGAGAGCTTTTGCTCCTATTGTTGTTACAGCACCGATTGCGTCTGAAGACACCACCGCAGCATTTTTCTTGAAACTTTTCTTTGTACTTTTCCCTTTTAAAACATCAGTAGTTAAATTTGATGCACCTTTAATAGCCGCGTTTTTTACAGCATTTTTTATGCTTTTTCCCGTTTCTGATTTTGCAAGCTTTATGGCGGCGGGGACGAGTTTTTTTGATCCTTGAACCAACAACTTTCCGAACCATCTAATAATTTTAAATTAAAGTAAAAATACAAATATTGTGATCCATTACTTTGCAACCCCGCCAATGCCGTGTCCGTATTGCGGTTGAAATTTACAACTCACCCCGTTGCCAAAGATAGGTTTGTGACGACAAAGGCTCATCTTAATATCACTTTTACTTTGACATCATTCTAATATATCTAAGAACTCGCTTGTCATTCCCCATCAAATCACATGTAAAATGCGATAGAAATTCATCTATATTAGATTTTTTAAGAAGACTAAGAAATCTAGCTATTGTATAAAATCCACAATATTTAGATCTAGGGTGCTGTAACATTTTGTTATTTGTTACAAAAATATCAAAACGAGCATTTTGTATTGTTTTTCTAATGTTATGTTCCAGCAAAATAACTGGCCATGCAAGACTGTCAAAAAATTCTAAAATCACTCTCCCTTTATTATCTTTATATCTAGAAAGCGAAATCCAATGCCCTTCCTCACGACTTTCTAAGGGTTCTGTATTAATTATTACATATTGTACAGAATTAAAGTTTTTTCTGAATAAATTCTCATCCAAATGATTTGCAGCAAAAACACCCAAAAATTGATGAAATTTATCCAATGTTTTGGTAATATAAAAATTATCGACCATTATACATGCATTATTTATTTAACACTTCAAGCATTTTATACAGCTATTATATATAACTAAATAGCAAAATCTGTTTCTGCAACACCATTTTTGTCTACTTTGATAATGTTATCGTAAACTGCCATAACTAGCAAATCTACATTGTTTACAGGTGCACTGAATACTAATTTTAAATCAATCACCCCCCTTTCAGGAATGTGATCATGCGCACCAACACATTTACACATAGGAATGTTCCACGCCATTACAAATTGATTTCCAAAATATTCGGACATAGATGGACCTGTATCTGCGTGTCGGAACATAAAACCCATGTTTGTTTGGAAATCTTTATAGGTTGTTATTTTGCCTTCTGAATCTATATTTCTATCATCAACAATTAACGGTCTGTTAGGATGGGGTAAGCTGTTCTTTATCCATTGGAATTCCTTTAAATTATGTGTTTGATAACAAAATGGATCCTTATTTATATCAAGCATTTGATCTCTATGAACCAGCATACACAAGAGATGCCACGGTAGCTGACCTTCAGCAATAGCCGAAATATTGACATTTAGTGCTCCTTGATGTATTGCTCTTTTCCTCATTTCAACGCGATTTATTCCGTAATGTTGAGGTCCTTGCTTTATGTACCAATTTATTACTTCTGGTCCTGGATCTTCAAGGCGAAATCTACGCACACGAATCTTCAGATCTGTGAATTCTATTTTCGGTTCTAAATTGTTGTCCCTTGCCAAAAGCGGAACAGTGACTCTATTGCGCTTCATTATTATCTTGATGGCGTGACCCGGAGTTAGATATTTAGTGCTTTGCAAATCCCAAGTGAGAGGAATATTAAATCTTATTTTATCCTTTGTAATCCAATGAATACGTGCTGCAAATCCGCTTGTATCATTTTGAGGAGCTGCAGCATCCACTACATATCTATCACTAGATGCATTTTGAAGAAAGAAATCTCCTCCTGCCGCTTTCTTTTTTGCGCTGTCATTTAATCCAAAATTGTGTGTGATAAAAGCCTACATATAAATGCATTATTACATTACTTTCTATCTAATTATTTTACCTTATGATGAGCATGTCTTCCTGTGTCACTGACTTGTTTATCATTTATATATGTTGAAATGCACTCAAATAATGCGTGAGGAAATAAATTTGTACAGCTAATATTATCAGCATCTGTCACTTGAGTTCCGTCTTGTTTTCGAACTTTAACAACACCACAAATTTCGGCTGATGAGGGAATTGTGAAATAACAATCATTCAGACCAGAAATGTTAAATTCAAAAGTGTCTTCAGTTTCACGCAAAGGATAACGCGGTCTAATTTCGGCCACCTCACACAGCGGGAAATTTGGCATGTAATTAGGCAACTCATTTACTGTATCAAGCCCGAGTTCTTTAACTTTCTTTGATATAGAGTCAAACATTTTTGAAGTTGCGAATGATTTAAATTCTTGAATGTGGATTTGTGTTTTATCATTCTAATATATTAAGAGGATAAATATTTCGTATTATCAGATAGAATGAAGTATAAATATATAAATGGAGATGTTAAGAAAATAACTTCCATATGCTCAAAACTTACGGCAGAAGAATTGAAATTCATCCTTTCTTTACCAAGTGATAAAATACAACATATTATTGGAGACTTGCTGTTCAATTGTTGTCTTAATGATAATATTTATTCAAGAATTAAAAAATCCAAAAAATATAACAAAGCCAAGAAAGAATTAAATGCTAATAAGGAGAAAATATTCAAAATCCTGCAATCGCCTTCTTCTAAAAGAAGAAATCATATGATCCAGAAACAGATTGGAAATGGAATAATTTCGCTTTTATCAAAACTGCTGATAGGAGCACTACCAGCAATTTTTTCATCAGTGAAAAAATAATGCCGCAATTGGTATTATCAGAAAAAGATTTTGTTAGTGATAAAATACTACAAATTTTTTTACCATCAAAATTATATTTATCATCATCTGAATTTTATGTTGGTGTTTGTTGGCTTTATGTCACATTCAAACAAGGAGGAGGTGCTAGGAGAATCCTGATAGGATCAGATTCTGTACAAGCACATCAAACAATACAGAACACAAAATTAATAGGATCATTTCGCAATAAAAATAATCGAAGACATTTTTTTTCCGAAGCAAATTACCCGCAGTTTTTGGGTAAAGTAAACAAGGGAAATAGTTTTAGTGTCCAATTATTCGATCAAGATAAAAAACCAATATACCTTCAAGAGATAAATCATATTGGTGTCTGTGTTGTACTGAAAAAATCAACAATGAAAGAAAAAAATACCTTGTTAAGTCTTACTGGAGAACTTAAAAATATCGGATCAGATGGAAACATTATGAGTTATATATGTACTGCTAATATTCCTCAAGGAATTAAAATAAAACAAGATTCTAGTGTTGCCATTACAGACATTTTCTTACCAAAATTAACATATACTAAAGATGATATATCTCATAATATTATTGGTGACCATGAATCAGGTTTACTCCATGTATCAATTTTTAGTAATATAGTTAGTTATGAGTCGGATATTAATAGTCAACTTTTAAGATCATTCTGCATCAAAGTTGGTCATCAAAATTACACCCCTCCATTTCTACTTTATACTTTATTAACTCCTGGAGAATATCAATCTATAACTTTCATAATGAAAGTACATACATGTGAAGATTTAATGAGATTTATTCTAAAAGGAAATTTAGAAGTAAACTTGATAATTAAATCATGAAATTTATGTAAATTTTGTAAATATATTTGTGAAACTCTCTACCTTATTTTTAATTTTATTCTATTTAGTCTTTTTATATTTTTGTTTTTGTTTTTGTTTTTTTGTTTTTGTTTTTATTTTATGATTTGTGATGATAAAGAAAAAAGGGGATCTTCCTTTATCATCAGATGACGACTCATCATTTTCTCATCTTTTTCCTAATATCCTCGAAATTCTCCACTGCCTTCCTAAAATTAGAAAAAATATTAGAATTATAATAAAAAGTTTATGGTTAAAATATTCACCTTTTAGTTTCATATTCTACTTCTCTCATGTTGCACACTTTCTGCTTCATATCAGCTACAACCTGCTCCAGATGTGCAGCAAGTCCTCCAGCAATTTCAGGTCCGATCCAGTTCAAAATATTTTTCACAACTTTCTTTCGCTCATCAGAGTTGCTGTAAAACAATAAAATAAAATAAAAAACATTTATTAAAATATATTTTACCTAATCTTCTGAGTGTCCCATACACACTGACTGAAAGCTCTTGTAGCTATTTCTGTGCAGAGTGTCTCCAGATTATTTCTGTCCGATTGACGTATTCCATTTTTCAACGGAGTTTGTAAATTCCCACTTTCAGACAATGTACCTGTTTAGAAAGAATTAAAATAAATCTAATAATATTAATATTGATTACTACCTTTGTAAAAATACCATGAGGCGTTGTTAGGAACAGGGTATCCCCCCTTTCCTCCCCTCTTTTTCGGTGATCCATCCTCGTTGAGTTCCGTCTCTATTTTAAGAGAACCGGGTCCAATCCCAATGACTGAACTCATCACAGAGTTCTCATATTTTTTCCTGTAAAATAAAAATGGTTAAAAAAATTTCCAACATTTTATATTTTACCTGGTTGATGAGGTAAAGAAGATTTTTCTAGCTGTGATTGCACCAGTCACATCTTCAACTTTTTTCTTGGCAATGGGGATGAATCCTCCCTCTTTTTCAAGCTCTGTGATGTCATTGTCGGTGATCTCGTTCTCCTCATTTATAGGAGTTATCTCATTGGCTTCATCCTCCAAATCATCTGAAATTTCCTCCTTACGCTTTTTTCGTTGGTTCCTCGCATCGTCGATAGGTTCTGGATCATCCTCCTTCTTATCCTCCACATCGATCTCTCTGCCTCTCCGATCATCCTTAGCAGCTTTCGACTGACCTGCTAGCTCGATCGCATTGTTTTTACTCGCCTTAATTTTCTTTCGAAAATTTGGGGTCTTTCTCTTTTCGAGCTCTTGGTCGCTTTCATCCTCCTCATAGCTATCTCTAACCTGTTTTTTTCTATTCCAAGATCCGGTGTCCTCTTCGTCATCATCGATGAGGTCGTCATCAGACTCCACGCTGTCCACGGACATTGTCTCCTCGCCCTCCTCTGACTCCGTCTCAGCATCATTCCTATCGATTTCGGACAAGATTTGTTTACAATCCTTTAGGACTGATTGAGAAGTAGCTCTAATCTGCTTTCTGTGATCATCAAACTGAAAGTAAAAAACATTTCTTTAAACAATTCATAAAATATAAAATGATGTAATTCACCTCTTCAGATTCCTTAGCATGAATACTTAGCCCGCTAAGCATGTTTCTAAGCACTTCAACATGCTCTCCAGTTGTCATAACCTTTCCTTCCAACAGTCTTTTGAGCTATAATGAATATTTACTCTTTATGAAGCTTTGAAGCATAAAAAATAAAATCATTACCCTAGATTTTGCAGGACAATTTTTCATTGACCTCATAAAGCTCTTTACTAGGTACAGCTCGTCCTCCCCTAGCAAAACCTTTCCTCCCAGTTTACATTTTGGGGAAAAGGAGGAGCTCTTTCCAGGTCCTACATATTTTATAATTAGTGGATGTTCTTTCATTAATGCCAGTCGATGATCAAAAAATTTTCTACAGTTTAACTTATCACTATGATTTTTTCTGATCTCATCAAAATGATAAGAACTCGACTTAAAATGTCCAAAAGCTGATTGTTTTAGAATTGGTGAATATACTAAAAGAATATGCTTACACAGTGTATGTTTACAAAAATTTTATTACCTTTATGAGACTTTTTTGAGAGGATTGACATGTTTAAACCACTTCTTGTCTCCATGGATATGCACTGAGGACTGAGAATGTTTGTGGATCAATACAAATTTATACCCAAATGCGAAGTGTGGCTCACACGTGTTGTGTTGTGGTGTGCGAAGTATGTGTCAGATGACCTCTTTGTCATCTATGGAAATTGAAAATAGATTAAATGATGTTTGTCACTCATCTATGACGATAGAGATGTTATCTTCATCTTATGTGTTGAAAAGGTAATGGGGATAAAGATTGAAAAGAAGATAAAACCTGATCAATTATGATAATATCTTGTTTCTATTAATGTTCTTAGTTGACCTAATTCTTTCTGGATCCGTACGAATACGATTGTCACATTTGACAAAGAGCTTGATAAAGAGAAAGAGACAAAAGATTTGATGAAGGAAGAATCAGAGAAAAAGCTTACTTAATACATTGATGTAAGATATTTGTGTTTTGCTTGCTTATAAATATTTTGACAATACTCTACTTCTCTCAGTTCACTGTGTAACCTCATCATGGCAGGACGCGGACGCGGTCGCGGGAAGGTTACAAAAGCTAAACAGGAAAAAAATTCAAAGCTTACAGTTTGTAAAAATGGATTAGGGCACAAGCCTCCTAAACATATTGGAAAAATACATCATCATCATCATCAACACGCAGCAAAAAATGAAAATGCAATCATTTTTCCTGATCTTCCTTTTGATCTAGATAAAAGTGATTCAGATAGCCTGAGCTTGTTATCTGTTAATGTTACTCCTCCTACTCCTTCTAAGAAGAGAAAAAAAGAAAATATACAATCCAATCAATATATTTCCCATGATATTGATAGTTGCGGGATTTGTACCAAATGCGGAATAGAAGACCCTCAAAATCAACTTTGCAGTGGAGAAGCTGGACAATGTGAAAATCTGATGAGAACAAGTACACAATGGCTAGAGAGAAAAGATTGTCAGCGCTCTTCACTAGGTAAAAAAGATCCACCACTTCAGACCTCGCCAACACCCTCTCCTGCTCCCGGCCCTTCTAATTCCTCACGAGCTCCAGTGAACCCGACTCCGGTTATGTGTTCTACCCATACATCAGATGAAGATATATGTCTCGATGGACAATCGAAATTTAAAGATGACACGGTGAGGGATCACAATCTCTCTAATGATTGCAAATCAACAACAAATTTGGATCCTGTTTTTATTCCTTCTCGCCATGACACATCACCTGATTTGGAATTGTGGTATTTAAAATCCGATGGTGTTTATAAAATACCAGCCGGAAAATCTGAATTTGTGAAGACAACAGCTTGGGTTGACTTCATGGGAGCATTTCCACATGTTTGCACACTTGATTCGATTACCCAAAGTAATCATTGGTTAGGTCAACCCATCGATGCAAACCTAGCTGTCAGATGTGGAACAGTAGATCCGAGTTTTACAGGATTTATTGATGTCTGTGTTTTTAACAAGGGACAAAGAGATTTGATTGTAAAAGCTGGTTCCCCAATTGCTGTATTGAAAAAAGAAAGTTATATTTGATTTAAATACTAATTGAATTATGATAAATTAAATAGAAAAATGGAAGAAAAAGAACTTGAGAATTTTAAAACTTCTTGTACTTGTAGAATTTGTCGTGAATGTCAGTTGAAAAATCTTTCCGATCATATGTGTGACAGATTACATTATTTTGATTGGAGAGTGTTGCAGGGTAAAAGACCGCACACATATTCACTTTTTGAAAAATATCAAATATTTGATATGAATATTAAGGGGGATATAAATTGGCATATGAGGAATACTATTAGATTTTGTTTTAATAAGTATAGAGATACTAAGGATCAATGGAATTGCTTTAGAAAATACTTTAACAATTCCTTTACAACACATAAATTTTGGTTTATGCACAAATCACATGATTTTGAATTTGTTTATTCACCAGGCGATGAAGTAAAACACACAAAAACGATAGTTTTTAAGCAATTATCAACACAGTTGTATTATGTATTTTGCTTGACAAAATCATATAATTTATCTCTAAAAACACTTGCTGGTTTTAAAGTTAACGCATTTTTAAATTATAAACATCAATTAGAATCTTTAGTAAATCAACAATTGTTACCAAAGCAATTAGCAGATTTTCTTTTGAAACTTCATAAAATGTAAATATATGTATTTTGTTTTATTTTAAAATATATT
>Ga0181379_1001152_pt1 | contig 12527 bp, 10 predicted proteins | sample 2SPOviralmetaG_FD_130115 | JGI IMG/M metagenome (GOLD analysis project Ga0181379, IMG submission 130115) | Marine viral communities from the oligotrophic San Pedro Time Series (SPOT) site, San Pedro Channel, CA, USA - 2 SPOT_SRF_2009-07-10 | ecosystem: Environmental > Aquatic > Marine > Strait... | reverse complement strand
GGCATACGAAGAACAAAAATGCACCGTAGTGCGTGTGGTATATTATTTATTTAATGGAGTGACGATGTCGTAAACTATTATAAACTATTATACACTTATTATACACTTATTAGATTATACCCAAATATTCTTTGTATTCCTTAATGTAAATGGCGGCAAAGACAAAGACACCTCCAAAAACAAATAGGAAAAAGACAAAACGTCCGCCGGTAAAAGCCAAACGACTGGCTTCTCGTCATCTCCGATGTCGGAGCGTCGGAGCGTTCTGTCTATGATGAACCTTCCTTGTTCCTCGCTCGCTTTTTTTTTCTTTTTTTACTCCTTTTTGCGGGAGCAGCCGGGGCGAGAAACGATTCCCGTGGTCTTTGCTTAAGTCGCCTATAGCGCATACTAAGAGGTTCCTCTTCTTCTTCCCTCAGTCTCCACAAGTCGTCAAACTTTCTCTTCCAGGCCGTGTCTGACTCCAATTCGGATTGACTTCGTTCCTTCATTTTCCCTTGGTTCCTACGTTTCGAATCGTGAAACACACTCTCTGCTTGATTTGCTTCCCGTTTCAAGCCCTCAAAATACGCATGAACACCTGGGAAAGCGGACGGCGTTGGTAAGGACTTGAAAAGGGTGGCCTCGATTATACGACCCTCTGGGTAATCCAAATATGTTCCGGTCCCGCCTTCCTCCTTAAGCCCAAGGTGTGGCTTGTTCCGGAGAGATGTCTCATCGAGTTCACCCGGGGTATAGATGTTGGAGCGACGCAAGGTCTCCCACACACTTGGTCTCCTCCACTGGGGTGACCCCAGGCCCAACTTATGCCGCTCGAGCATTCTCTTGGTTGCGTCGAAGTTGCGCTTTGAGTTTTGGTAAGTTTCCACTTGATTCCCTCCTCTCATGGTGTTGCCAAACTTTCCCATCTCGATCAACATTTGCACATCTCTCCCGATCTCACCAGACGCAAAATACTCGTGATTCATTTTCGCCAACGCTTTCACGATCACATTCCCACTTGATGTTGTGTGTGAATCAATCACGTCAAACTGAGACGACGTGAATCGCAATCCGGTGAGAATTATTTCCACCAAATCGGGAGGAGGATTCGGGTGTGCAATGATAATCGCATGAGGTTCACCTATGCTAAATCGATTCGGAACAGGAAAATCTGGAAATTTTTGCTGCATAGTGCTCCTTGATGAATCGTTCCCATGCGTGTCAGTATATTTATCTATAAGTGGATCATAAATGTACACCTGTAAAATGTTTTGAGTGAGTTGTTGGGCGGTACTTGATCTCCCCGTGCCATATAACTCGGACAAAAAGAAAGATATGTACATAAAATATTGCCATAGGACAAGGTTGTGTCCATCAAGTAATCGATCGAGCTTCTCAGGTCTCGAATTCTTAAACACTGTTCTAAAACTCTGAATAGCAGAATTTCTACTATACATGTCCAAGAGAGGTTCATGAAACTTGACAGTGAGAATGAAACCAATTCGGTCTTGTCCCTCGTGAATGATGGCGTGAGATGCTAAGGTGACATCAAAAGAAGCTTCTGCTTCAATGTTGCCTTCCTTTGGGTACAGTCCAAACGTTTGATTTAATATTCTATTCAATTCACTAGCGTCGCTCTGTGGAATCCCTGTAAATCCAAAGTCGATGCGGTCTGTTGGGGCTATGGGTGGATTTCTTGACGCGTAGACCTTGCCAGAGCGGAGGGTTGAATTTTGAGCCGCCATCTCTGAAGTCTCTTTGTACGATCTTTCTGAAGTCTCTTTGTACGATCTTTCTTACACCACACACAAAAAAATTAAAAACTTTTTTAGATAAGTATAAAGAAAGTTTAAGAGGGAGGGTAGAAAAAAAAACGGGGGGCCAAAACAAAAAGCTGTGCAAACGGCAAATTATTACTTACAACGTCTGAAAGCTACAGGTATTGCGAATGCGGAAGCACGACAAGCCATGGCATTGGCAAAAAAACTCGGCTGGAGAGAGGACTGGAAAAAATGGTTGAAGGCATCCCCACAACGTAGGGTGCCACAACAGCAAAAACGCTATCAATCACAGATTATAGAGGACATGGACATTGAGCCGCCGGGCTGGTTCAACACATCACCCGCTTTCGCAGAATCCCGTTCACCTCCAAGGACACACCCGCCACCAGCTTACCCCGCGGCACCTCCTCTACCTCCTCTACACGACATCCGGGAGAACCTCAGTAGAACCTACCCTAGCGTGCAGTGGTTTGAGTTTCCACCGCGAAGGACGTATATATCGGTCCCCCGCGCGTCCGGATACGATTCTCAATATCATCAAAATATTCATAGACTTTACAGCACAGAACCACAACCACCACAACCACCCCCTGATTATCAACCACGAAATGTATCACGTATCTTCCCACAATATGTCCCTGACAGAGACCTCTTTCCCCACGGCGGGCCTCCACTTGTGAACCACATGCCTTACGTTCCTCTTTCACCAAATGCGCCTTTCTGGTTCACAGATCTGGACGGGTCGCATACAGCAAGAGCTGCCGGCTCCCCGTCAAATATGTCGGAAAGATTCTCGATGCGGCGCTGAGCAGGGTGTATTGTGTATTGTGTATTGTGTATTGTGTATTGAGCATCATGGACCAAATTGATATTCTCGTAGCACGCTGCCCAAAACACTTTTCGGCCTTGTTTCGTTTGAAGCATCTCTGATTCTATCAAGTTGAGCATCGGATTCTTCGAGCACGCATTCTGTACCATCTTTCATAACAAAATTAAAGTGCTTCACTCGAACAAAGGTCTCATTAGGCCGGTTTACTTCTTCCAACTCGCTATCGGATTCATAGTTGTCCCATAAGTCTCTTCTTTTTTTATCGATAATATCCTGCGGTCCTGCCTTAAAATTAGGACTTGTTTTGATGAAATCAATTATGTCGTCCATGACGTACATAGGACAATCTTGGCCGTCGGGTGTCGTGGGGGCTGCTCCTATCCTTACGTAAATCGATTTGTTCTGTCCCTTAAATGATGAAGGTGTTGCGTAATACGGGAGAAAATACATACCATCTTCTCCCGTAGAGAATAAAAATTCTACCGTACTATCCACACGTTCGCGCCCCAAGTATTTCTTTATGTCCTCACATAGCTTCCAAAGCCATCTCTCCTTATATCTGTCACAACAAATAAGTATCGCACTATTGTACGAACCCCATAATCCCTCATAAGTATACAATGGCATATTTTCCTCACACGTGGTGCGCCCGTAGGTATAATAGATAAGCTTGAAAAAGGTGAGATTAGGCCCAAAAAGTCTGTCCCGTATGCTCGAGTATGTGTCGGGATCAAGCGAATTGTAAAGACGAGGAGCTATCGTTTGGAAGGCTCGTCTTCTACGGGAATGTGTTCCTGTGGGACCAAAATAACCTTCGAAAATGATAGAGTTTGATTTTGCTTGCGGATTCACGGACACAAGACCAGGAGGTTCTTCTTCTGGTAGTTCTTCTTCTGGTATTTCTCTGGGATCGAATCGCACACGTCTAACATCATAGAAGGCGTCCTTGTCACCTTGATGGAACAAATGCGACCAACGCGACATAAAATATTTTTTATTTAATTATCTTTATTTCTATTTCGCGCAACAAAAAAAAATTAAAGGGCCCGTGTTTCAATATCAAATTGAAGTTATGTATGATGTGTAGAATGCATCTTGCATCTTGCATCTAGCATGCCTCTTAGCTCTAGCAAAACATCTCCCGAGGAATGGTCACGTTTCCTAAAATCAAATAAAGGAGATACACGTGCAGCAATCGACATGCTCGACAACCACCTCGCTTGGAGAGCTAGGACAATCCCCCTTCCTCCAGGGGAGCCGAGTCTAGGCAAGGAATTGCCTGATCTCCTCGTTTTTGCGGGCATAACCATGTCTGGTCACCGAAGTGTCATCCTTTACGCAGCAATGTACGACGTCGAGAAAGGCAATGTGGAGAAATATACAAACGCAATCGCGTTCAAACTAGATACGAACATTGACAGGAACGACACTGAAAAAATAACGCTTTTGATCGACACTCGCGGAGGGGAAGGGTGGCCAAATCCGAGCGCGATGTCAGTTCTTCCTTTTCTGAAAGCCGTCTCCCAAACATTGAGTGCGAACTTTCCAGAAAGGCTTCATGCTGCGATCGTATTTCCTGTGCCACGGCTAGCCTCTGCTATTTGGGGCTTCGCCAAACCATTTTTGGATCCACACACTGCGGAGGTTGTGAATATCTTGCACGGGCCAGCAGACCGAAATGCGCAAGTACCCGAGGACCTTTCTCTTTTTGCCGATCGCGACTGTATTAAAGTCGTAGAAATGCATCGTAATGAAAGAATATTGAGCACAAAAGCACTTTAGATTGTGCATTTCATCTGTTGTGTATTGACGCTCGTCACCACGGAGGCTCCAATCGTGATTGGTCGAATCTCCGTCCATGGTCCATCTGGAGGAAACATAGCTCCATTCTGAACGGTCGTCGGTTTGTAGTAAAAATTATCCATATTCAACCCGCCTTGGATCACCCAGTACAATCCACCTTTATTAGCAATTGTTGATTGCGTAAGCCTATACACAGCGACGCCGGATGTGCGGAACTCCCATTCTTTAGTGTTTGTTGGTACCATGTTAAGCGTATTGAGACTACCGACGATATCGTCCATCTGTAACTGAAGACTAATACAAATATTTTCTCCTTGCAATAAGCTATCCGCTACCTTAGTGTGAATTAGAGCCACTTTGCATTTTCCATTTTGGCATGTTTTTACCACTTGGGTTTCTAAACACTCCGTGTCACCTGTTGGACATGTTGTGCACGGAAACCCTTCTGGCTTCCCGGAGCATCGATTGCCATCTTCATCCCAAACGCATACCAGTTTATCCTTACGCTTTTCACAATATTTGGTTTCTAAGGTTTCGAGGCAAGAATTTTCCGTACTTGGTGGGCAAATTTTACATTCTTCTCCTACACTCTTATTATCGCAATCGTTGAAAGTGATAGAATTGGATCGAGTCTGCTGAGAATCTCCATTGGTTCCACCATTGTTGGAAGCTTGATTAGAACCTTGCTCAGAGTTTGTTTCCGTTCTTGTAAAAGCAAAGATAATAAATGGGGATGCAATCATTACCACGAACACTGCAGCAACGAGAAATACAAGTAGACCCATCGACCATTTCGAGAATTTCCCCTCCCGTGGATTGTCCACCAATTCGTAAAAATCCGACCTGGATAATCTTGATTTATTCCTCATATCCTTCTTTGCTCTTGAATTGTTCACACTTGTTTGAAGTTGTTGCCTCTTTTACACATGTAAAACAGAAAAAAAGTAATCAAATTCGTCTGATAAAATGGCTGTCCGCCTCGTGCCAGGTAACGGCGGAAAAGCCCGCCTGCAGCGGTCGTTACAGCGGTCGTTACAGCGGTCGTTACAGCAGCGGTATCATAGTAAAAGGTTTAGGGGTTTGCAGTGTTTGCAGTCTTTTGCAGTGTTTGCAGTCTTTTGCGAGATCACGTGACGATGAATCTCTTCAAAATTCTTACCCCTTTTAATTGGCAACTTCAGACTTGGGTGGATGACGAGAATCTCGTCGAAAAGCAACACGCGTGGAAAACAATTGATGGAGTAAATCGACATAGAGATATCATCAACTAAAAATTTTTTATGTGCATTAAAGTAAGAAAAATTTTATAAAAGAAAATCGAAACATGCTTGTCATTTTATTCCTCGCCTTTATAGTTTGTACTGCAAGGTGCGGAGATGATAGCTTCATTTGCCAAATCACAGACCATACAAATGGAATAGAAACGCTCATTTCCTACCCTTGTCGCACAAACAACAGCTACGTCTTGGGCAATTCCCTGTCCAAATACCCATGGGAAGAAAATAAAAATTGGTGGAATTTGCTTGTAGGTGTTATTTCCGCAGTGGTCGCTGCTGGATTGCTTGTCTTTTTCGCATGGCTTTTCGTAAAATGCAAATACTACGAAAATATACAACGAGATCGCGACAAACAAAATCTGAATGAAATTGTAACGCTTGTTGGAGGTGGGAAGAAAGGAAAATCCACAGCGTCTAGTCACGCGTCGATGTCCGCTGTTCCAGCAAGGAGAGGTTGAACTCGTGGACCGTTCGTAATACTCCCACGATGTCTAATATAAATTAGTGCGAGGCTGCAAAGCCGAAGCGGGCCGCTCGAAGTGCTTTCAAGAATTTCTCCCTTTCAAGTTCGTCTACCATTCTTCTTTCTTCTTCTCTATCTGCTACGCTCATTTTGCTCTCTTTTTGTCTGTTCCTTACCTTTCTTGCCTCTTCAAGTTCTGCATCCATACTTTCTGAGCTCACAGGGATTGAGCGGTCCGTGGCCCAATAAGACCTATAATTCATAGGATCTATTATTGCTCTATCGGCCTGTCTCAAATCTGCCTGACCTTGAAAGAGATAGATATCTAAAGGTTCCCCAGCAATCTGCCGTCGCTTTTTCCGCTCACTATATCTACTCTTTAGTTGTACTGTGTTTCCTTTGTAGTCAATCGCATCATCGAGATCGCGCTTTGTCATATTTCCTCCACCAAGTCGTCTGGGGACGTGAGCGTAGACTTTCATGAAGAAAATCAAAGCCACAAGGATGAGGATAACAATGAGAAAGATAAGGGTTGTTTCCATGTGCTTTTCAATACTTAATCTCTTCCTTCCCCTTTCCTTTCCATATGCCACACAAAAAAAACCAATTTCACCTAACCATCAGAGATCGTAATTATTGGCGCGCTCAACTGGTTGTGGGTGGCAATACAGCGGATGGGCGGCAACAAGGTAGTCTTCATTCCGGACCTGTTCTGGAGTATGGGCATCGGCAACAGCTTCATCACTCTGATTGTATATTCTGTGGTTGGTGCGGCTGGCATTGCCTCTCTCGTTTCGATCGGCATGCGCCTTTCGCGAGAGAAGAAAGAGTGAGAAGTGGAGAAGTAAAAAAATTAGGGATGGCGGATGTCAAGCAACTTGGGCTTCTAATGCCGGTCAAAGACACATTTGGAAGAATCGACTACCCCGAGCATAAGTGAAGCGTCTGTCAGTTCAAAGCCAAGTATTGTCGCTGAGTTTGTGATTTCGTAGCTGGGACTTAGGCGGTCATTGACAGCACCGTCGCCCTCTGTGAGATCACACTGAGCAATGATGTTTGTGCTGCGTGAATGATCAGGCAGAATGTGTGAGTGTGAACGAGAGTCGGCTCTTTACAGGGTCGAGAGATGCTTTACCGAAGTTGGTCTTCGGCGTATGGCATCCTTTAGTACGTGCTCAAACCTGTGTGTTTGTGTATTGTATTAAACTGTCGGTGTGAGGAGAATAATACACAAAAACAACATTTGTCGCCCTTCGATGCCGCCTATCATCGTGGTCAGGATATTCTTGCAAAAGGTCGACTGTTTTCATAACACTCATGAAAGAGTCTTGACTTAGTGGCGAAGCATATGCGTCGTCTGTAAACGTATTCACTACAACTGCGTCATCCTCGCCACATGGAATGAGAGCCATAATATGCCGATCCGAAGTGGTGGAATCCTGATATGCTCGACCAGGAAGAATAAACGTTATGAATGCTGCTGAAAAATAAGCGTCGCTTAGGACATCAGCCCCAAAATTACCCATGCGCAAGATCCAGTTGAAGAAAGGCACACTTATAAAATTATTTCCAGATCCCTTTAGTTCAAGACGAATGAGGTGAAGTTTATCGTCCCCTGTGACACCATTCACGTTCTCTTTAGCATCCGCGAATATATTATGCATTTCTTCGTTGTAATTTTCTTCTGGATCGAAGTGGCCGTAGTGTCGCGAGGTTTGGGTTATCAGGAGATGTATTCCCGAGTTGGCGAACAAACCCATTATAAACGCTGTGGGATCTCCTCCCTTTTCTTCATCACGTGTTCTCAGAGATACTTGGAAAATTCGTGGAGATTCAACTTTGCTTGTCCCCGCGCTTGTCCCCGCGCTTGTTTGTCCCACCCTTAACCCACCTTGTGCAGTAGAACGCTCGTTTCCTTCACTTTGTGGCAATTTGCGGAATTCGACGGTCGTCATGTCTATACGCTTTCTCTCAAAATTGTCTACCTTAAACCTTGGAATGATCTGATAAGTATGTACTCTTGGCCCTTTTCCCCAATCTATGAAATCGTCGAAGTTTCGGTCGAAAACATTGTAGAACCCCCAAAGTTGGCGTGGAATGGGTTTGCAAGCAAAGGAATTGTTATTTTGCACACTCCTCTCTCCCCCTTCCATGAAGGTATTCATTGGAATAGTTTCTTCCAGGTATTCTCGGATTCTCCAGTCATAAAGCGCAGGTCTGGAGTATCTGTCGAGACGTGCACGCAACAGTGGCCAAAGCATTAACAAGTGCATGGCTACAGTGTTCGCCGTCACCATAAAACAACCATTCCTGGATTGTCGATTTGTCAGTACATTAGCGCAATCGCTCGCATACCTTGTTGCATCTTGGGGGCGCAATAAGCTCATCGCTTGCCTCACTGGATCAACTTTGGCTCTTTTAGATTGGCGTGTTCCAAGTCTTTTTTGATTTCTATATAATCTCTTGCTGAGCGGCAAGCGCATGGTTAACGGCTCATCATCATCAGAGAAATATGGGTCGGTCGACCGGTCCGTGGAAAGGGAGGGGAATTCTAGTCTCGCGGTCGCGAACGGCATCGAAATTGAATGTTCATTGTAAGTAGGCAACGGTGGTAGATACAAATTTACGCTTCTTCTTTCGAACGGAAATGTCTGCGACGATGGCCCGCTCGTACGCAATATACGTCGCCAAACGTCACTTCCGCTGTAATTCGGTTGGGTCATTTTGTTATTGTCAGCATAAAAAAACTACGTGATTTTTTTTTAGTGATTTACAGACCAAATACCAAAAAGTGGTGAGCATGGAAGAATTGAGTTTCGACAGAGATTTCGCGATATCTATGCAAGTCGCCGAACGAGCTCATCGCTCCCACCAGATCATCGCGATGGAGGAGAACCTAATCTTCAACAAGCCGGTGAGGAAGCGGTGGATATAATATAAAAAAGTAGTACTTTTTGTCTCTTTAAAAACCGATAAAATCACAATTTTTCGCGATCACGCACCGCAAGAAAGACACTCGGACTTTGAGTGACAAACCGCCTCACCACCTCTCTCCGTATCATCCATGTTGTTATATTTTCCTTTCTTGCCGACCTTCTCTACCACGCTCGTATCGACAGTGAATTTTATCGCGTCCGCAGCGGGACGGGCCCGAATGTAGTAGCTTCCTGTCTTGAGCCCCTTCTCCCATGCATAAAACAAATACGAAGAAAGCTTCCGAACGGTCGGTTTCGCCATAAACACGTTCAAAGACGCGGACTGGCAGATGAATCTTCCGCGATCAGCAGCAAGGTCCACAACCGTCCTCATAGACATCTCCCATGCGTTCTTAAAAATTGCCTTGTCATTATCCGATAATCCTTCAACACATTGCACGCTTCCATCGTTTGCGATGATCAGTTGTCGCGTATCATGATTCCAAAGTCCCGCTGCCACGAGCGTATCCACAAGATAGCGGTTTATGACCGGAAACTCTCCAGACAACACGCGACGCACGAATATGTTTGATGTCTGAGGCTCGAAGGCCTCAACATTCCCCAGGATCTGTGCTGTAGAAGCAGTCGGCATGGGAGCAAGAAGAAGAGAATTTCGCGCTCCATGGTTTACGACCCGGATGCGTAGCGACTCCCAGTCGTGCCTTGCGGATATAGGAAAGCGAGCTTCTTCCTCCCACAAGTCGAATTGGAAAAACCCCTTTGAAAGAGGGCTCCCCGCAAACGTCTCGTAAGCGCCATCCTTCTGTGCAAGGTCAACAGAGCATGTCATTGCAGCAAAATATATAGTCTCGAATATATGCGAGTTCAACTCCGCAGCCTCCTTTGAGTCATACGCTATTCGAAGCTTGAAAAATACGTCTGCCAAGCCTTGCACTCCAATGCCAATCGGGCGATGCCGGAAGTTGGAGCGACGTGCTTCTTCTATTGGATAGTGATTGCGATCAATAATTTTGTTCAAATTGACAGTGACTTTGTACACGACGTCGAAGAGCATCTCATGGTCGATCCGACCATCATCCCCCACGAATTTAGGAAGAGCGATAGAAGCAAGGTTGCAGACAGCAATCTCATCTGGTGACGTGAACTCGATGATCTCGGTACAAAGATTGCTCGATTTGATAGCCCCGAGGTTTTGCTGATTGCTTTTTTTGTTACACGCGTCTTTGAATAAGATGTACGGTGTTCCCGACTCGATTTGACTCTCGATGATTTTATGAAATAGCAGTTGCGCCTTAATTACGCGAATGGCCTTACCTTCTCTTTCGTAAGCGCAATAGAGCTGTTCAAAAGCCTTGCCATGCGTTTCGTCCAGCCCTTTGCACACGTGAGGGCAGAACAATGACCAGTCTTCGTCGTTTTTCACACGTTGCATGAAAAGGTCGTTTGTCCATAATCCGAAGAACAAATCTCGAGCACGCATCTCCTCCTTTCCCCCTGGCTTGCGCAACTCAAGGACGTCTATGATATCTGGGTGCCACGGCTCCAAGTATATTGCGATCGCTCCTTTGCGTTTCCCACCGCCCTGATCAACGTAACGAGCGAGGTTGTTGAAAACTTGCAACATCGGCACGAGCCCGTTTGAACGCCCATTTGTCCCACTTATCTTGGTGCCTGTTGCACGGATGTTGTGCACCGAAAGGCCGATTCCACCCGCACTCTTTGAAATAAGAGCACATTGCTTTGCCGTCTCAAAAATGCCTTCTATAGAATCAGCTTGCATTTGAAGAAGGAAGCACGACGACATTTGCGGCTGCCGCGTGCCCGCGTTGAAGAGAGTAGGAGTTGCATGCGTGAATAGGCCATCAGACAACATCTTATAGGTTGAAAATGCAGAGTCTAGATCCTCGCCGTGAATACCAAGCGCAACGCGCATGTACATATCCTGGGGACGCTCCGCGACTCCCGAACTCGATCGAAGGAGGTAGGATTTCTCAAGAGTTTTGAAACCGAATATATCGAAGACGAAGTCCTTGTCGTAGTCCACTTCAGCGTCAATGCGGTCGGCGTGCTCCTTGACGACTAATGCGAGCTCCTCCGAAAGGGCATGCTCTGCGAAGAGCAACTCCACAGTCTCGGAAAATTTGGGACACGTCACCTTGTGAAGGTTGGATACGGCTATGCGTGCGGCGAGGTAGGAGTAATTGTAATGCTGGATAGATAGATGAGTTGCAGTTTCTACTGCGAGCTCATCAAGGGCAGCTGTGGTTACCCCGTCGTAGAGACCCGCAACAACTTTTTTAGACACGACAATGGGGTCGACATATTGAAGGAGAGTCGGGTATTGAGACAAAATGGAGACGCGCTTCGTTATTTTATTAAGATTCACTTCTTCCAATCGTCCGGACCGCTTCTTGACCATCATAGTTGGCGTAAGGGATATTGGCGCGGAGGATGATAGATTTTTTTCTGATGTCATGATATCAATGATATCAAACGGCGTCACAATTTTCAAGTTCTTAGTTGGCAAGGAATGTGGCTTTGGCGGTTGAGTAGCACAGCCGGTTGTACCAATCAACCTCTCTCTCTGAAGAGAGAAGTATCTGATTCAAATTTGATTTTACCACACGAAAAAATAACAAATGGTTCTGTCACAGCCCCTTACTGTTGCATAGCAATATGGTACATTTTCTCTGAATGTTGTAAAACTTGTGAAAGAAGGCGCAATGAAGAACGGACTATCGAACTAACCTCCCTATTTTAAGCGCGACATACAATTTTGCTTGAAAAAATTATTAACGTAAAATTCTGTTCTTGAATGTCTTGATTACGATTCGTATGGGACCGTTGGTGCGGGAGCAAGCGCGATTCGGTTCCACGTAGCAACATCTTCTGGAGTTTCGACTCCATGCTTTGAAATGTCCATGTCGACGTCAATATCATCTGCATTATTAGGTGCTTCTTTAGATTTGACGCAACCCATACTTGGTAAGGCAGGGTGCTTGATGAAATTTCAAAAATTCAAAAAGGAGTCTCACGTCTTTTTTCCTTTTTTTTCCTTTTTTTCCTTTTTGAAGCGATCGCAAGGAAACAACAGCATACGATAGCGAGGCCGCCTATAATAGATAGACCTGCTATGAGCGTATCAGTGCTCCCACTCGTGTCGTCATCAAAATCGATGACAGGTGGAGGAGGAGGAGGCTGCACTGAGCATACCTGAGGAGAATTCTTTTGGAAGCACATGTTTAGAAGTGGGTCTAGTATGCATTGTTCCGCAATGAATGATAATCCCGCAATAGGAGAGAACGGAGATAACGGAGAGCGGGGGGGCGACAAATAAGATGGAGGAGGTGGTGAGGATGGTGATGGCGGAAGCGGCGGAGGACTCAGTGGTTGGCTCGGTGGAGGTGGACTCAGTGGGCTCGGTGGCAGTGAGGGCGGTGGAGGCGAGGGGGGAGG
>Ga0181379_1001149_pt1 | contig 12548 bp, 15 predicted proteins | sample 2SPOviralmetaG_FD_130115 | JGI IMG/M metagenome (GOLD analysis project Ga0181379, IMG submission 130115) | Marine viral communities from the oligotrophic San Pedro Time Series (SPOT) site, San Pedro Channel, CA, USA - 2 SPOT_SRF_2009-07-10 | ecosystem: Environmental > Aquatic > Marine > Strait... | reverse complement strand
TTCTCTTTGGATGCTCTCTGCTTTTTCGCTATTGCTTCTGTTATTGCTTTTGAATCTCTCATAACTTTATTATATAGATTATTTATGTGTTGTCAACATACCTGACCTGCATTTAGAACATAGTACATAATGGTAATATGTGGAGATATACAGTTGCTCCTGGTTCTCTTTTACCATGCGTGTACGTGCATCTGTGTGCGTTTAAAAGGTAGACTTAAGGTGGTTTATAGTATAATATATTAACTGTGACGCCGCTTTAGCTCAGTTGGTAGAGCAACTGATTTGTAATCAGTAGGTCCGCGGTTCGAATCCGTGAAGCGGCACCACTTATACCAAATATGCCAATATTACCATTAACACCAAAAAAGTCATTTATCTATTTAGATTTGGTCAGTTTGGTCAGGATACATATTGACATATGATTAAAAACGATTGCATAATAGCCATAGGCTGTAGTCACATGTTTGGGTGTGAACATCGTTCAGCAAAAGGTGATACCATACCTAGCACAGAAACATTTATAGACCTACTAGGTAAAAAGAATAATGTGCCTGTGTACAACTTCAGCCAAAACGGTGCTTCTAATCAAACCATTCTCAGGAGATTGTTGATAGCAATTGAATTTACAAAAGCAAACAAACTTGATCCACTATTTGTGCTACAATGGACCGAACTTGAAAGATATGAAACACTTGTGCCGGACGCTGTATACTCCGCGGCGGATTGGCCGTGGATAAGAACAAACGCAGAAATAAAAAGCATGAGCAAACATAGTAAATTAAAAGAATGGGCAGAAAATTTTTACAGGCTTTATGAAAGCAAAACACTTTTATTCGAAAGTCTTAAAAGCGTTCAACATGCTAATCTTTTGTTAACAGACCTTAAACATCCTGTGATCAACTGCCTTGCCGAAGGGTGGGACCTTGATAATCATAATATTTTAGAGCATCCGGGATTTGTTTCCTCCGATAGCATCAGCGACAAGAGTGTGTATAGTGAAACTTTACGCAAATGGTATAACGATAACAATTACGTCCTGAACAAAGATTTACAAGAGAAGCACGGAGTAGAAGCATACAATCATGCAGATGCCCGTCCTTACAAGGATGATATAGTATTATCCCTTCTATGGGAACAGATAACAAAGCATAACTGGTGGTTCTACAATCACGATTGGCAATATGGATTGAAAGACTATTGCAAAGAGCATAATTTAGAGATAGGGTCCAACGGCCACGCCCTAGAAAATGCTCACCAACACATATTCCAATATATAGACCAAGACGATCAGTTCCTGAAAACGTTGACACAATAAACAATCAGTGTTAGCATACAAGTAAGGTCCCTTCGTCTATCGGTTAGGACACGTGGTTTTCATCCTCGAAAGAGGGGTTCGACTCCCCTAGGGACCGCCACTTAATGTGCCCGTAGTTCAGTTGGATAGAATACGAGTTTCCTAAACTTGGGGTCGGAGGTTCGAATCCTTCCGGGCACACCAAACAGCACATAATTAATTGTGTGAAGAAGTTTTATTCAATTAAATTAAAACAGTTCAAGGAGAACATTCCTCCCGCACTGGCAGAGACAATGCTGTTGGATGAATCCAAACTAGTGAAATATCTTTGGAAACAAAAGGCACTGGAGTTTAGATATCCGAAGCACAAGCACAGACTGGACTTGTACGCAGACGAGAAGTATCTCATAATAGGCAAGTTGAAGTACCCGGATATATTTGGTAATCGAAAACGGATGGGCTTCATGGAACTATACATAACACACAAGATCAATCAGAGAATGAATCTTGCAAGAGGCAATACATAATGAAATTTGGCTTTTACACAGACAGAGAACTTCCGGAAGGTGTTGGGTTAGATCTTCCGCCATATAATGATTACAAACTTAACTCTCACGGATACAGATGTCCCGAATGGGATCCTATGCCGGAGGGCAAGAAAAATGTTGTGGTGCTGGGTTGCAGTCACACCTTCGGACAAGGCAACAATGACGACGAACACTGGGTACACTTTCTATCACAACACAACACAGACAGATTGCGATACTGGAATCTCGGTCAGCCTGGTGCAAGTGCTGACAAGGTTGTACGTATACTTCATGGTTGCGAGAAGATATTAGATCCAAAGATCATAATAGTGTGCTGGCCGTTCTGGAGTCGTAGGGAAAGGTTGATAGATTATCCCCAGAGCCTACTGAGTTATGATGAATTGCTCAAGTCAGAAACCTACAGAACCGACAGGAATAATTTTCTCAAAAATGTTTTCTTTGTGGAGAAGTTTGCAGAGCAAAGGAACGCCACAACATTTCATTGCTTTGCACAAGATAATTACGCTGACCATATCAAAGGATTAAATGTTTTAGCAGAACACACTATCAAGAATTGCTGGCCCTACTGGGACAAACACCACCTCCCGGGATCACACAGGGAGTTAACCAGAGAACCTAGCCTAGCCAGCGACGGCGAGCACTATGGCACTGAACATCATAAAAGATTTGCTCAACTGTTTCTTGATATGTTTGGACGGAAATTAAAATAGTCATTGTAGTCTATGCCACGTAGACGATCCTGTGCTTTCATAAACAGTTCTAATAATTCACTATTGTCCTCGTCCACTGCTATTTCTTTTGGTGACACATACTTTGCTTCTTCTGTAAACTTGTTCTTATAACGTATGTTCAACGCATTGGGTGAATTTAGGAATGCCCAATCATGCGGAATGTTTCTTTTTTTAGCGAACTCTATTATGTCAGGCAGTGTTTTCACATTCAGGCAACTAACAGTAGTCCACATGTCTAATTGCAAGAGTTTGTAGGTCTTTTGTAATTCCTGATAAGCATCGACTGTCTTTTCATAATCTTTCCACTTGATAGGCCACCTAGTGTAATCATGAACGTCACCTAACCCATCAAGACTCATTGTAACAATGACCATTATATTTCTTTTCAAGACAGTCTCTAATTCCTTGATCATCCTGGAACCGTTTGTGTTCATTCTTACTATTTTTACATTGGTGGGTAAGTCTTCTAATATCTTCTTGTAATTTTTACTAGCGGTTGGCTCACCACCATTTACATCAAATTCGATTATTCTTTCCTGCGGTAGTTTTTTAAAAACCTCATAGTTGTCCACACGAGGGAATTCTTTTTTAGATTCCAAGGCACCGATCTTTGTGCTCAGTCCTGCATTACATGACTGGCACGCACTGTTACAAACGTTATCTAATACGCCCCCGACCACAAGGTAATCGCTACGTACAGGTTTCAACAACTTGTGTCTAGCAATGCTGTTGGTCCTAATGCTTTCCCCTTTGACCTTCTCTGATTGTTCACATCTCATACACTCGGCTGGCCACTGATCTTTTTCCATGCTGTCTCTGATCTTTTGTAACCAGTCGCTGTGTTCCAGCTCTTCGAAAGAACGGAATCCTTTTGCATTTACCATATGTCCGCACTTACCAACGGTACCATTCTGCATCAATCTTGTGAAGTGATTTAATCTAGGACAAAACATTTCTATACCTCTTGATCAAGTAACCCAGATTTACTGTTTCGTTGTAGTACTTTGTCAGTGGCCTATCCACTGCTACAAAGTTTTCGCACACAGGCACATCTACTTTGGTTTTACTTCTGTGCAGGTGTACATCTGTGATGTTACTAATATGTTTGAACGGACGAATCGTAACAAAGCCTTTGTAAAATCTATATAAGTTCAACAGCCAACAGTACTGTGGAGCAAAGTGTCTGTCGTTCAAATTGCCTTCGTTGATTAATTTCCAAGTTTCGTTGACATCTAGTTTGTGCTGTACACAGTATTCGTTGACACCCGAAACAAAACGTTCCTCCGGATCTCGTATTATGATATCTAAATGATTGCAGTTGTGTATTTCAAGATTAGTGTATTTTTTATCACACACAGACATCAGGGTGCTATGGCCCACTCTGAATATAGGATAAATTTTATGTGCTCCTATCTCCACGACTACACAATCTGTGTTGAATAAATTATTCCAGTGTGTAAGCATCTAACTCCTCAAACAGATCCGGGAATACCTTTCTGCATTCCAATCCTCTGCGATTATCTCTAGTGTTGGTATCCTCGATAAATTTCTTGATATCCTTCTGCCACGGTGTTGATGAATAATGTTTCAAAAGATTTTCATAACTGTTTTTCAAGTATCCAATAGGATTTGCTTCTAGACGAGCACTTATTGTTTTATAAACTCCTTCTAGCATTGTATTTGGCAAGTTTAATATATTCATATGTGCAGGCGTGTGTAGAGGCCCAATAACAAAACTGTTGTCATGGAATCCCATTCCTTTAAGATGATCAACACACCCAAAGATCGATTTATAATTTAAAATAAAGTGTAGCATGTTGAATGATATTTTGTGATCTAACTGTTGGATCACCTTTAGATTTTTCTGGAAGTCGTTCCATGAGCCATGATGTCTTATGTATTCGTACTCGTGTTCTATTGTGTCAACACTCACTGTCCAATGCACGTTAGGAAATTCGCACAAGAGATCAAATATACCTGTGTCAGTTGTGCTTAGGTTAGTGTTGACTCGGATGGAGCATTGTTTATTTTTTTCTTTAAGGAGTTGTAGAAATTCAAAGTTCTCTTTCATTAGCATAGGTTCACCACCTGCTAGGTATACGTTTTGTAAGTTTGGTATATTTTCAAATACATACTCTTTCAAATCTTGTCGTGCTTCTTTTTTAGATCTAATCTTAATACCTTTTTCCTGTGCCCACTTACTGCTAAACACCTCGTTGCAGTATACACAGGCCTGGTTGCAAGAGTTTGTCCATCTCAGGTCCACGTGTTTCAACGAAAAATTTTTCTTGTTGTCATAAAGTTTGAAATCTGTTTTCGCACCAACTTCACGCAGATAATATAGTCGACTGCTAATACTATCCAGGGTTGACCGATTCTTTTCTTGTAGATAACAACCTTCACAGTTGCTTGGTTGTTTGTCTTCCAGCATGGCCTCTTTAAGATTTGTATTCTTTTCTCCTGCCATTATGTCTCTGATAGGAGTGTCGTTGATATTACCCAAGGAGTCTTTAGACATGATACAATTTTTAACTCTACCAGTTGGTTCGACTATGAATCCTGTGTAAGGCAACACACATATACTTTTGTTTTTTATTAATTTCTTTACGTCCATTGTTTAATTTTCATATCTATAAGAACTTGTTTAACATACTCCTCCGCGGATATGCTGTTTGGTTCGCTGAATGATTGTGTCATGACCGATCCAGGCCTGATTAAATTCATTTTGATCTTGCTTGGCTGAGCATTGAGTTGTCTGTGCGCCAGTTCCAAGGCCATCTTCTGATTCCTGTACTCCATGGTCTGCCTCATGGTCAGTCCGTTGATATGTTTGTCTTCAGTCCATTCACACACCCTAGTGGATATGTTCCATATATGGTGTTCGTACTCGCTGTCCTGCCATCTATGCCACACTTCGAACAGTAGTTCTGTTTGTGCATAAAAACTTATTGCATTGTTGATTAGCACATCGCATGGCTCTATCAATGACGCTGTGTGTGCCACTCTCCTGATGTTCTCCCCATCACTACGTGATATACCCACTATGTCGTGTCCGTGTTCTGCTAGTTGTTTGGCAAACTCCTGCCCTATGCCTTTTTTGTGTCCAGTAATTGCAATTTTCATATCCCTTGGTATTTAAATACACAAAATGAAATCATATCACATACTGGATTGCGACAACCAACAGAAGATTGCTGACAGCCTATATGGCTATTATATAGGAATAACAGCCAACAGAAAACCAAAATCATTCTGGAATACCCTATCAAGAAAAGAAATACAAGACTATTTTTTAATACCAAACAATCCCTGCAAAAAATGGTTTGATAGTTTAGGACTTAAGGTCAGAGATATGAGTTTTACTTTCCGCACAGAAGAAATAACTGTGGGTATACACAAAGATGATCCACCAGTGATAGCCAAGATAAACTTTCCTGTGCTAAACACCGAAGACACTTATAATGTTTGGTTCGATGATTCGGGTAATGAAATCGATAGGGTAGAGTGTACTAGACCGGTGGTGTTACGTTCTAACATATTGCACACAGTCGAAATTGGAAAAAACGCACAGTACCCTAGACTCCAGTTCAGTTTTTGTTTCTATAACGAACCGCTTCTTTTATCAAAGTTGGACACTCAATAAATCTATCATTACGTTTATGGATACGTGATATCACATTGGATAACTGCTCCTTGTAAGCAGGTGTGCCCCAGATGTCCTGTGTATGGAAATCATCACTTGTACCCCAGTCTTCAATTTTGTTAAGCCAGACCCTGTCAGCACCATATTGCTCTCCCAGGTCGATGATGGTCTCCATCTCGTGGTAATTGTCTTTCTGCACTACAAAATGCAGTATGAATCTAAAGCCGTGCTTCCTTTTTTGTTCTGCCATGCATTCCAGTCCCTCAAGGATCTTTTCCCAACGACCACCAAGCCTTAGTTTCTCATATGTTTCTTTGGTCGCGCCGTCTATGCTGACACCAAGTTCTTGCAGGTTGCCAATCACATCCGGAACACTTGTGTGGAATTCTTTGAACATGAGTCCGTTGGTCAGTATGCTGTACTTGATGTTGTCTCTTCTTGGGGTCTGCTCCATGAAGTGTCTGTACACGTGCGATGCGAATGGATCACCATCGGAACCCATGTGCACCTGTATCGGGTGTTCGTAACTGTAGAGCCAATCGTTTATCCTGTCGGCCAGCCGGATGCCGAGGTTGTAGGCACTCCCCTCCTTGTGGAATATCATGCCCTTCCTACAACTGGGGCACCTGAGGTTGCAACTGTCATCGATGGCCAACCGCAAGTGATGTATGTGCGTGGCGCCGGTGTCCCAGAGTCTACCTCCCTTGATGTAGGAGCACTGGTGTTCGTTGCAGTAACGATAGGTGTTGTCGTGTATGGATGACTGCAGGTGCTGGTGCATGTCACCGCCTATTATCTCCTGCAACGTCTTGATCTGCAGATTGCCTATGCTCTGCGGCAACCAACTGGTGCATTCACACGCATAGCACGATCCCTGTTTGTCTATCAGTATGGTATCGAAGGGTCGTGGACAACGTGTTGTTATCCCCAGGTCTTTACTGGTATCAATACCGTAGTGGTCGAACAGCCTGCGGTTTATCATTTGTTCGGGTCTGTGATCATGTCCAGGGTCAATGGTCGGGTCTCGTCTGGTTTCTGCTCCGGCATCTGCTGTGCCTTCTTGCTCCGCCTACGCTGTTCCTTCTCATGCTGTTTCTGTAATTTCTTTGCACCTCTGGTGTTCTTGTAGTCGTAGTGTATGCCCATTGCGAACCTCCTTTGCTATCCGTAATTATACACGCAAACGGACCAGGTGTAAACTCTTTTGGTAAAAAAGTTGCACTTAATGGTTGCATTTGTGATAAATATGTCTTACAATCCAGAGCGATCGCTAGGCCAGTGGTCGCATTTCAATCATAATAGATCAGGAGAAAACAAATCTATGAAAATGACAAAGAAGAAAGCGGGTCTTGGTGTGGCTGTAATAGTCGCATTATGGATCCTTTGGTCTGTGCTTAAACCGGCACCGGCGGAAGCGGCTGAAGTGGGATTCACTTTAGGTGCGGAAAGAAAAATTGAAGCAGAAACAAACGCAATGTACTTGGACACCAACTTTGGTGAAGTGCTTGGCATTGACGTCACTACAGGCGTAAACTACACTGTGGACGACGACATGGATGCTTCATTCAGTTCTTTCGAGTTAGATCTTAAGAAAGGCATCAAGGACAACATCGAAGTTTACGCTAACAGCGATTTCGACGTCAACTTGGACCACACAGAAACTACAGTCGGTTTCAAAGTAAAGTTCTAGTTTAAGCAACGTTAAGCCGGTCGAGGTCAGAGATGGTCAAAGCCGGCTTTACGCTTTACGCATTCGCGTATTTTTAAAAAACGCATTCCTAAAAATTAACGCTTTCGCTCCGCTCCTTAAATATCCCTATGCGAGTCGCAGTAGTAGAAGATACGGCAAATTACCAACAGTTCAAAGATGTTCTACATTCCTTTGCAAAAGGGTGTGGAGGTGAGATTACCAATAGTGGTAATACCAAAGGATATGACTGTGCTGTGATATTTGGCAGTTACAAAAAGGACAGGGGTAGATCGCAACACCAAGGCAAGGGTAAGATAATCGAGAGCGGTATCCCCTACGTGCAGTTAGAAACGCAGTTGATTGGTAGACCCATAGACACAGCATTCCACAACGAGTTCAGGGTGGGTGTCAACGGTTTCCTTTGGGACGACGCAAAGTGGGGATTTGAACACATAGATTCAGATAGGTCTATGAAAGTATTTGAACGTAACGGTTATGACACAGCGATTCCTTGGAAGCAAGATGGAGAATATATTTTACTCTGTATGCAGAAAGTTGGTGATGCTAGTCTAAGAGGGGCGGACGTGTTTGCCTGGACAGAAAAAACTGTGAATCAAATAAGACAACACACAGATAGAAAAATTATTATTAGACCCCATCCTTTATACAGGAAGTCTAGCCTGCACAACGCATTGAAAGAAACTGTTTTAGAGCTATCAGATGTGCATTGGCAAGAAGCAGATGTGACCAAACCAGACTTTATTCCTATTGCTGAGCAACTAGAACACGCATGGTGCACAGTAACATACAGTTCAGGCACAGGCATTGATGCAGTAATCAACGGCATATCTAATGTTGCATGTGACAAAGGTAGCATGGTGTATGATGTAAGCAGTACAGATATATCAGAAATAGAAAATCCGTACAGAGGCGACAAGTCAGAATGGGCTAATAAGATTGCTCACTGCCAGTGGAGTGTTGAAGAATTTGAATCTGGGGAGTGCTGGGCACACGTAAGTAAGAGTATATGAAATACCATTTAAGTAACGGCTGTAGTTTTAGTACAAGGAAAAAGTTCAACAGTTGTCATCAACGCCTTGGCAGACTGTTGGATATTGATGAGCCAACAATTAGTATGGCCAAGGGAGGGCGAGGCAACGACAGGATAGTCAATACCACAATGCACTGGTTTTTTAAGAATCCGGATAAGATCAAAGATACATTTGTTAGTGTTGGGTGGACCACCGGCTACAGATGGGATTATGTCAGTGGATACGTTACACCAGAAAAAAAGGAAGGTGGAATCAAAGGAGAGTTACTGAAGTTTGATTATCAGTGGGGCACTTGGCAATTATGGCAACATGATTTTTTCATGCGAGACAAAGACTTAGATTTAGAACTTGCAAGTGCTGTAAAACTTTACACAAATATTTTGTCTTTGCAGTATTTTTTGAAGTATCACAAAATTCCTTATGTCTTTTATCATGCACTTACAAACGATCTACCAGAGACCGAAGTTAACGGTAAACAACGTAAAGATCTAAAGTTGTTGAAGGATCAAATAGATAGGAAACATTTTTATAACTTTGAAACAAGCGAGTTTGTTAAAGAGAACGTCCAGATGCAGAAAGACAACAGGTCATCAGCAGAACATAGAGTAAAAGTGCAAAACAAAGATTATGTTCAAAGCCATTTTGAATTTTGTGCAAAGAACGGATGCACCAAGTCTGCAAACGACGGGCACCCAAACGAACAAGGACACCACATGTGGGCAGACGAATTACATAACTTTATAAAACAACACAACTTGCTTGATAGGCCCAGTTCCTATTAAGCGGAATAACTTTCCTCTTACATTCGTTAAGCCATTCTATGAGAGCCAAAAATTCTTGATCCTGCCACTTACTCATCTTTTCCGTTAGTCGGAAGTTACAAAACTCATCGAACGTAATCACTGTGCCTTCTACAATCTGATCGTTCAAAGCAACTAAAACTTCTTTTGTTGATGAGTATATGTCAGCATCCATGTGCAGAAAAGCGATAGGTCCTTTGTTTCGCTGTTTCCAGTCAAGTAATGTATCTTTGAACCAGCCTTCATGCAATTGAATGTGTCCCGGAACGACAGGTGGGTCACAGGCCATATCTCCAACTTTCCCTGTGCCGTGATTCCACTCTTCGGGCAAACCTTTCCACGAATCAAAAGCATGTATCACCTGTTGCGGGTATTCGTCAATCAACCACTTCAGGCTTCTACCTTCTCTAACACCAAACTCGCACCAGTGTCCTTCTATCGTTATTTTCCTTGTAGACTCGATTAGTTGTTTGTGTATGCTTTCGAGGTAATTTGCTTTTGTCGTTTCGCCTACATATATAGGATCTAAGTTTATCCAGTCGTTCAATAAGTCTCTACCCTCGTTTACGTTTGACAGGAGAGACTGTAATTGTGTTCTTGTCTTTACTGTTTTAATTGCTTTGGACATATTGTCTATGTTCGTCGTATATCATTTTTGTTTTTGCGTCGTCCCATTTGAATCTTGCTCTACTGCACGTGTTACACATCATGTCTTTTTTGTAGTCTGAATACTTACTGCTGAATATTTTTTTGTGATAGTCTGCGAGATTGTGCCACACACCTTTGATACCAATATCAAACACATTACCAAAGTTTGTTTTGCCTGTGGCGTCGTCACAACACAGCACAGCCTGGCCATTCACTAGCACTTCTAATGTCCTTAGTATTTTGCCATTGACCATTGCACAACCTTTTACATATTGATTTTCTGATATCTTGAAATTTATATCGTCTGTTTGTAGACCGTTCCACTCGACTCTGCTTTCTAACCAATCTGATTTCTTCTTTACTTTGCCCAATGTCAGTCTTGTGATTTCTGCCACCACGTGTCCGTATTGTGCTCTTGTTGGACGTTGTATCTTGTGTTTTACACCTATGATCATCTTCTTGCTTATGTCCGGATACTTGTCTCGTATCATGGCAAGTCTAGCCTTTGTCACGTCCCAATCGATATCCATATATTCACGTATTTCTTTTTTGTTGAATCCTATGATTGATATATTGATCTTGTTTATGGTGTCTTTATATTTTTGTATAAGTTTGCATTTCGCTTCTCCAAAACTCACGGCGTTTGTTGTAAAGTTTATTTTTAGATTGTGTTTTTGACATAGTTCAAAAACTAATTCCATGTGAGGATTGACCAACGGATCAGAATATCTCCATGGTTTGACAACAGTGTGGTTAGGATTTATTCCGTGTTCTTTGATACCACTTGCAAATTGTTCTATCAATGTTCGTACTTGCTCTTCTGACATACGTTTGCCTCTGTACTCTTTGTCTTTCTCCAAGAAAGTGTATGGACAGCAAAAACATCTTGCGTTACATAAATTTATAGGTTCAAACGCTAATTCTATAGGTGTGGGTATAGTGAGGTCAAGCATATACTCATATTTACAGGAATTTTTCTAGTCTGAAACCCGTGGAGTCGTAGCATTCCACATACTCAGAATTGTTACTATATCTCACGGTTCCTTGCCCTCTAACGACATCATAGTCGCTGTATGCAAATGCTTTCTTTATGGTCACATCTATGTACTGTCCATTACCAACTCCCAGTGTCAGGAAAGTCACATATCTTCCTTTGTCTCCTCGGAACACTCTACCGTTGGCTATCATGCCTGCGAACTCCACTTTGTCGAGATATAACTCTCTGACATACATGCCCGGCATGAACCCGTCTTGGCTCCACCAACCGTATTTCCTGTATTGGTACTCTGGAGTGTCCCACTTGTCAGACTTGCTTGGTGTAACAACTTCTATGCCAACACGTTTTGCTTCTGTCCTGTACACCCAACGTTTGTAAGATCCATGACAGTGCTTGAGACATGCTCTCCAAAACTTCTCAGGGTTGTGTGCTTTCTGGTATGCCAACGCCCATATTAATCTTCCTAAATTTACAGCGTGTGCTCTGCACAAACCAAACCCAGACAGTGATTGTAGCATTGTGATTATTTCGTCCTTGCGTGGATGGTCGCCTAGTTTTGTGATGAACTGCATTATCTTCTCTTCGTTCTTTTTAGCGAATGCCCTACGATACATGTCAGCCTCATACTTGTCTATGCCCAGCACTTCAGATATCCTGTCTATGGCATCGTCCTCGTACACGATTGTGTCACTCATACGTTCCGTGCTCCAGTCATGGAACATGGATGCTTTCTTACGTCCAGATGTTGCGACCGGTCTTATCAGTGCGGTGCCGAATACACAGTCCTTGCTACTCTTTGGTTGTATGGCTCTGAACAATCTCCTCATGGCTGGACTCTCCGCCTGCGTCACTCCTAACACATCTCCGCGACACAAAAGGTCCGAGGTAGCGGCATCTTCCTGTGGATAGTCTGTCAGTTTCATTGTTGGATCTATTTCTATGAGTTGCGACAAACCACGATTGGCTAAAATGTCCACCTTCAGGTGTTCTAGATCCTCCACTTCGTTCTTGTCTAGTAGTATTTGATTTTCCGCCGTGAACAGGCTTTTTGGTAATTGTCTTTGAAACATCAGTATTCCTCCGCAGTGTTTTGATATGCATCTCTTCTTGCCTTTCAATTTATTTTCGATACGTTTGGCTTCTTT
>Ga0181379_1001148_pt1 | contig 12552 bp, 12 predicted proteins | sample 2SPOviralmetaG_FD_130115 | JGI IMG/M metagenome (GOLD analysis project Ga0181379, IMG submission 130115) | Marine viral communities from the oligotrophic San Pedro Time Series (SPOT) site, San Pedro Channel, CA, USA - 2 SPOT_SRF_2009-07-10 | ecosystem: Environmental > Aquatic > Marine > Strait... | reverse complement strand
ATTGAACCACACGATGTATTAATAGCAAAGAGTTCAGTATGGGCCGTGCTGTCGCTTGTATTTAATGCTCCGCTATTAGTGACTAACATATCAACAGCATCACCAGCTCCATCTCTACCTATCATTAAATTTCCCGTTGGGGTAGCACCGAGAGCATCTCCAATATCATATTGAACCGAACCACCACCGCCACCGCCGCCGACATCGTTGACTTGTAAAACACCAGCGACATCACATTTCAAAAACGTGGAAGTAGCATCATTAGCAATGTCTGTACGGGCAGCCATATCAGGACTGCCTACAAGGTGCGAAGCAACAGCGACTTTGAGATGGTTATCATCAGTTGCCTCAATACGCTTCTGTAAGTCGAGAGCAGGGTTATAGCCATACACGCCGACAGACTGTGTTTCAAACTGGTTATCAGCCTTCGTGGAGCGAATCTTATTATTCAGTTTTTCCATTTTATAACTTATGTATAGATAAAAAATGGAGTGATTAATTGTCAACTAAAAGAACCATCGATGAAAGACCTTGAACTTCAACAGGTGAATAATCATTGCGAAGGATTCTTGCTCTAATGTTGCGGAGGAAAATAGGATTAGCATTATCCAAGTCGATAAATGTTGGATAGGATGGTTCATAGACCAATGTTCCAGTTTCATTGCTCGATGGAATAACAGTGAGGATGTTCTTGCGCTGTCCACCACTTGGCTCTTGTGTTTTGGAAAAGGAGTCATACGACTGTAATTGAAGACTGTCTAAAAGTACCAAAAAGGCATCGGCTTCCTGTGGAATAGGGAATTCACTATCAGCAACATAATCTTTTACGTAAGCCGATATAGTACCATTAGGTGGAATACGCTGTCTGTTGTATCCCAAGAAATCAGAAAGTTGACCACTTTCAAAGAATAAGAAATTATTACCTAATGTCTGCGGCGTAGTAGGTCTTGGTGGCGCTCCTACTCCAATAATATCAGGTTGTTGTAAATCAGGTGGCGGGTTACCGAATGGCGACGGAGTAGCACGAATGAAGTTAGCAGTAGCATTGATACTTCCACCTCTAAAAACAAAGAAAGGACGAAGTTTGGTTTCAACTTCACCAGCCGGTGGAGCAGGAGCATCAGTAATCTGATAACTTGCTAATCGAGTTGGTACATTTGTTGCTGTTTCATAAATATTAATATCAATAGTGCTACCATTGATTGTAATTTCTTGATGTTCGTTATCAACATCATCCGGAGCATAAGTAAGCATATTAGTATCATAAGTTGGATTATAAACACCATCTTCATAAACACGATATAATTTTTGTCCTCCAACAATAGTAACATGAATAGCATAGGTAAAATCGTCCGTGTCAAGGTCAGCGCCAGTAGCATCAAGGTTGTCAGTTAATCCGATAATATATCCAATGCCTTCTTGATCGGCAGCTGTTCCAGCAAGTAACGAGCCTGTGCGACAACGAATAAAACCATTTCCACGAGAAACGATGTATGGTAAAATACAGTTACGGGTATTATCGGTTGTTGGGGTAGCATCTTCTGTGGCTCTAAATGTGGTACTATTCGCATCAATTGCGCTTGTGTTGGTGTAAGTCCAATAATTTTTATGAGGACCGTATCTTCCGATGTCATAACTAATCGAAACTTTCTTATCCTTATTTTTTTCAGCCAACCACTCAATTCCAAGCATTTTCTGTGTAGGATCAATTCCCTGCTTAAAATCGCATGACTTATTCAACTCTCTGGTAATGTAGCGAAGTAAATCATCGGTGTTGGTTGCTCTATATTGACCTGCTGGAACGAAAACGGTTCTATCAATGCCTGTGGCTATCTGATATTTAATCTCATTGTTTGTACCATCTACAATGAGGTCTTTTCTCTCTACTCCTGCCGATACAGACTGTAATGCGATTTTAGAATTAGGTGGAAGAACTAAATTCTCATTGAATGTCGCATCGAATGTAGCAGTTGGTTCACGTGATGTTAAACGAATCAATCTCATACTATATAATCTTACATAATATTAAAAATGGACGCGATTAAACATGTTTTCAAACAAGTGGCTGTTATGCTAAATGAAGAATCAGAGCCTGATACAAAGGAGGGACTTGAAGGCGAACAGATAATAGTGGATGAACCAGTTGTTCAAAAGCCAAAACGAAAACCAAAAAAGAAAACTCAAAAACAGATTTTCGTCATTCCCGATGAATAATCTTTCGGATTATGCGGTATATTTAGGAAAAAATTATAGTGTATATATATATAAAAGAATATGAATGAGCAACCCACTATTGTCAAAGCCATTTCTATTACCCCCGATAATATCACATACGAATGCCCTGATTGTAGGACAAAATACAAAAAGGACGGCAAACCATTTAAGAGCGCCAAACCTTTTCTACACACGCACGGCAATGATACGAAATCCGCGGATAACCGTACCGAATACCGTTCTCACCACGCTGTCAAAGACGGAATGAAAACATTTACGAATGTTGAAATTGTTATTGATGATAACACATTAAAATTTGGTTTCGATGGACTCATCGAAGAAATGGAAATCGATCCACTCATTGTTGTATAAAAAAAACTAATCTAATTTTTAGTTTTTTTTTATTTTGGTTTTTATTTGGTATATTCGTATTCTCCTCTCGCAACAGCAAAGTCATCAGTAGAACCCCAACCAGCCAATGTTGCTTCTCCAAGTGAGTACGGTGTATCTTTCAAAAACTGACCCCACAGGTACAGATTTTGCTCCTCACAAAATTCTCTGAATAACTTATTTTTATTGCCATTGACAATGTCATAAGGTTTTGTATCTTGTATCAGTTCTGCCGTACGGTGGACTTTTTTATTTCTTATCAAATCTTTTACCCACCAATATACAACAATAGCTTTTTCCTGCTTATCAAGTAGGTATTCACCTACCTTTTTCTTTTGCTTTTTCTTTTGCTTTTCATGACAATCATAACAACGGAATTCGTTGTCATCATTGAACATACCATCTGATTCCTTGAATTTGCGAGTACACTCTTCGCATTCTTCCAAGTCGTGGTAACATTCCTCGCAAAAAGGCAGGTCTTCATCAGGGCATTGGTTGTCTTCATCAATCCGACATCCGCAGTCATCACAAGTCCATTCGCCGTACATATCCTCTCCAAGAGCGATACAGTCATCGCATTCACAGCATTTCACGCACATCTTATCTTTGTGTTTCCAGCGAGAGCAAATGTCAGTCGATCCACATTCGCAAGTTTCGCAATCTTCTTCTTTCGAAAGGTGTTCGAGAATAATAAGACTACCTTCTTTCGGTGTGATTTCACTACCACGACAGATGCTCTCGTACATCTCAATGAAGCCAGTGTTGATTGTAACCATTGTGAATTGGGTTGTTGGTTGGTTGAATTGTAGATTGTGCTATGCGAGAAATCCGAATCAATTTTTTTATTTTTCCACCGATTTCTGGCTTTGTCTAATATCTACGAAATATCACCACAAAATACGACGGGCATGATAGTTGGCTGACTTTGGATTATTACGAGTAATCTTTCCTGATTTATCTTTAATTTTTTCTGAACGATTTAAATAGTTCTTTCTTCTTTTATCATCAAGATGATTGAGTGTATTATCAAGCAAACCTGTCTTATCATAATAATGTTGGTATTGCGGATTGCCGAAATGGACTACTGTGCCGTCAGGGAGAATTGTCATAAGTTTCTTATTTTTGCGTGTGGAGCGGTAGTAGGTATATTTACCAACCGTTGCTGGTCTGCTGCTCATCTATAATATCTCTCTACATTATAAAAATGGTTCTATCTAACAAACAGAAGTTCAATAAGAAATTCGGATTTAAGAGAGATGAATCGCACTCTCTTGAAGAATTAGCCGACATATCAGGAATTAAAAAGTCTATATTAGAACAAGTATATTCGCGTGGGTTAGGGGCGAGAATTTCTAATCCAGAGAGCGTACGCAGTGTTAAGTCAGGCAAGAAGGTAGGGGGTCGATCACTGGCTGGTAAAATGAGTGGACCTCAATGGGCTTTTGGCAGGACTTACGGATTCATCATGCGTAATCCAAAACAAGTAGCAAAGGGAGCGCCTGACAGGGATTTATATGAAAAAGCGAAGAAATAGTGGGTTCTTTCGTAAATATTTACTAATATTGAGTAAATATATGTGAAATACGTATTATAATAGTGGAATTAGTTATATTTACTACATATAAAATATTTTATATTACTTGTATATAACTAAAATCGGTATTATATAAGTAAAAAAAGAGTAAATATATACTCAATAATACATTTTATATACATTTACTCAATATTTTGTAGATATTTACTCAATCGAGGAACTCGGGTGGCGGAGCGGGGAGGGAATTCATCCAGCATGTGCGGCGGTTGTGTCCAAGCTGCTTACATTGTCCACACTTTGATTGTTTGGGGTATTTTTTCTTGGGGGCGACGGGAGTGGGGGGACGGGGAGCAGGTGTTGGCTTGTAAGCCGGAGGCGGAGGCTCGTGACTGAATAGGCATTCATCGCCGTACCTACAAGCATCTCCCCATTTACACGGAATGGTCTGTGAGAAGAATTTTTTTTTCTTATTGTTGTCGGGTTGTGTAGCCAGTGCGGTTTTTATCTTCATAACGTGGCGCTCGCTGTTCTTCTTGGGGTCTTGATGATGGTAATCACAATTCCCCCAACACTTGTTGTTGTGAGAGCAGTCCTTGCCAACAATGCGTCCATCAGGGTGAGTGAAGGCACACCCCCATTGGATACACGAACGTCCGTGACGGCAAATACCATAAGACATAATGTAATTTAGTTTGAGTGTTGTGATTTGTTTGGGAATTGTAGGTTGTCTTATGAGAGAAAAGCATTTCAATTTTTTTTTCAGAACACCCATTTCTGCCTTTGTGTAATATTTACTCAATCCCTGCGTTCTTCGTCCTTCTTCTCCACCATTTTGATCGCGGCAGTTGGATTGGCTTTGACTAATTCCAAGAAGACTGTGTTATCCCCACCAATGTTATTGGCGAGATTTCCATCACTATCCAAGATTCTACAAGCGAAAGAAGAGAGAAGGACTGGCGAACCCTTATGCTGATAAACTATTGTATCAGCACTTGAACCGACTGTATAAGAATCTTTCGAATAATATCTGGAAACAATACTGACAACATCCTTTTTATTATCAAATGGAGTAATGAAGTTGTTACCAAATTGTGCTTTGACTGCTATTAAAAAGTAACCAAACGCAACATCGGCATCTTCATTAAGAACACTTATACTCGCTTCAATTGGAACAGTGTCATCGGTGGTTGCGAATATCCCCTTTGGGTCGGTTGGTCCAGTGCCGAACTTTGGCGCTCTGAAATATGTTGTTGTATTTTTTTGAACAACTGTATCAACACCTTGAAAACCTCCTGTCAATTCAATACCAAGAGTTGGAACACGTTTGAAAATAGGAACAGTCGCCGGTAAATTTCCTACTGTATGAACATTAGTTCCTGTTTGAGAGTCTAATGTCCACCTCAAACCATCCGTTTCGTTGAAATTCTTGAATCCAAGTTCAGTTTCCCAAAATGAATCCGTAAATTGATCATTGCTTCTTCTCGATGAAGCCAATAATTGAGTAATCATGATACCCGAATATTTATCAACCCTATACGTAGTTCCGTTTGGCTGGTCAATGATACCAACTGATATACTCTGCGCCTGATAGATTGGCGTATGTAAAAATTCCCAGTTAAATTTCGATTTGGCTACATCCCAGTCGAGGACAACCTGCGAAGCCCCTGTCAAAGGTACGCCCTCGGTCAAATCAAACTCAAAACCTTTAATCGCAGCCGTATCGCCAGTGGTACAAGCAACGAACGCATCAGCGGCACTCGTTTCCTTTAAAATTTCAGTTGACCCAGTTAAATCGTTTGCCGAAACAGTACCTCTTATCGCTGAAAATCCTCTGTTAATTCGTTCAGCAATATCAGGAGGCTCATAAGCCCCCTTTTCAATAACTATCGTTTCTGAAAGCACAACAGGCTGGAATGTTTTTGACGCAGCTGGAAGTTTGGTAATTTGACCTGATGGATCTAATGGACCAGTACCATTAAAAATTTCAGTATTTTCGTGAATACCAGCACCGTTTGGGGCTGGAAAGAAAATTTCATTTGTGTTTGCCGAACCATCTTTATTGGCTTTATAAATTTCAAACCCAAAACCGAAGATGTCGGTTGTTTTATATATAATACCCGCAAACGCGTCGTGAATATTACCAGTAAATCCCGGATTATGTTGTTTTAAATAGACCACTTTGTTCTGTACAACATCATTTTCATCAGTATAGCGAACAACAACACTAAAACCACCTGATGCGTTGACTGATGATGTTCCTTGATAGACTAAATCTTTTAAATAATACAAATCGGATGTTGGTGCGACTTCTTTACACTTAATATATATCTGGTCATCACCAACAAATTTTTCAGCCGGCCATGGAGTTGCTGGATTTAACGGCTTGTATGTTGGATAGTCAGCACTTACTACCCCCTGATTGGTCGCAAATGGAACAGTTTGATAATGAACGAACTCCATTTTTAATGTGGTATCATCCTGAACAATAATTTTTTGTCCACTAACTGCTTTGGTATCAACAAAAGCATTACGACACACTAAACTATCACCTGCTTCCATCTCCACAAATTGTTGGAGGTTCGTTTCCCAATCACCATTTGGTTTGAATGGTTGCGTGGCTGCCGCTGTTTTGTTTCGACATTCTATCGTGTATGACGACATTTCTTTGTATTGTATGGAGATATTAATATTAAACTTCATACAATAGATTAGGCATAAACAACGTTGTATCCACCTTGTCCTAAAATCACGGCTCTCTCGACTTCGCCCATTACGTGAAGGCGGAGCTGCTGCGAACTCTGGGTGTTACCAAAGTGACCAGTGCGCGAGTATTGGAGTTGGAGTTCGTTGATACGCTCATCAATCGCAAGTCCTAAATACTGCTGTGTTCCTTTAAGAGTAGCGTCGAGAACATTCTCTTCGAAATCGTACTGATCGAGACAATGCTGTCCCTCGACCATTGTGAAGTCGCCCCAAGTATCGACAAGATAGGAAAGAGCGCGGTTGGCGGAAGAGTCGCCAGCACCCGAAGAGACACCATCAGCAGACAATTTATTCGCACCATTGATGCGGAACTGGAACTGTGGGCGCAACTGCGCAGACGAGGCAATTGGACCGAAACCAGTGTTGGCAGTTCCGTTTTGCCAAGTAGTGGAGTCAGTTGGTTCTTGGATAAGAGCGGCTCTCACGACACGCTTATTGACAAAACCGTTGAGTAAAAAACTCGACGACTGTTCCTTTTGGTTATCAGCAGCGGTATCGGCTAATCCAGTAATGGTTGGAACAACGACGGTGTCGATTTCGAGTGGACGATAAGCAACGCCCTGATAGTTCTTCATCATTAAATCACGGGTTTCGCCCTCATTGACTTCATCGACAAGTAAAAGACCAGTGGTGAGAGTGGTGAAAGTCTGGTTATTCGCCGAAGCAAGGTTTTTTAAAACGGCATCACTGTTGTACTCAACAACAAGGCGGAACTGTGTGAATATACCAGTTGGAACAATGATGGAGCGATCCAAGAAAGAGAAAACATCCTTCAACGAAAGCCAACCTGCTTTACCGGTGTCACGAGCCTCATCTTCCTGCTCACGGACCTTAATTTCCGTACGGATAAACTGTGCGGTGGCTGCGTCGATTGAATTCACACCACTCGCAACATAACCTGTGGCGGTGTGCTTCAATTTGCGGTTCATCGATATGGATTCGTCATTGCGCTGCTGGGCGTTCTTAAAAGCGAGAATCTGTGGGGCAAGTTTGACCTGCTCTAAAAGTTGCGAACCATCATAGAGAGAAATCTGGCGAATAGCACCATAAGCCCCTAAAAGTTTGTTGTAAGACGAAGATCCACTACCGCTAAATCCTACATTGGAAAGACGCATGGTGGAAAGATAAACCTGACCAGATGGAAGGCGATATTCGGCTCTTAAATTAGCACGGTCAAAAACACTATCGACAATACGGGGAGTGATATTGCTGTATGAACTCATTTTATATATATCAAACATATAAAATAAAAATGTCTAAACCTACAATTATACTCAAAGTTGAATCATTGAATGGAAATACATATAGATAATCATTGGCGAAGCCGATGAAACAGCACTCGATAACTGAACCGAGAATTTCTGATTGGAGAGGTCTATTTCCTCCGAAAAGTTCAAACCGACACCGAAACCGTTGTTGTCAGCGAGTTTGGCTGGTGAAAGGGCATTGCGACCAGTATCGACAAAGGAATCAATGTATCTGCCGATTACCTCAACATTGTTCTTAATAAGATAAGTGACGAGAGTGTTGGTCGAATCGTTAAATAAGAACTGGGTCTGGGTGAGATTTGGGACAGCGTTCAATTCCATATTGTTGTATTTACCCTGATTCTCATTAGCCTGTGACTGGAAAGAAGCCGACATAGCCGAGCAGACGGCTGGTACTTTGGTCTGGACATTCGAGAACGACGACTGAATGCTCTGCTTAATGTTGAGTTTGGTGCGGAGCATAACAGGTTCGCTCATGCTCTCTGGTTCTGGACTGGTGGTATAGACAACACGAAGATCGCGGAGGACGTATTTGGTTGACGAATCAACATCAAGACCATAGAGTGCTGCTAAAACACGAGCAAGGGTGACAGTGAGGCGGATGTCGCCAGACTTTTTGTATGGAAGCATACCACGACCAGAGTTAACACAGATGGATGGGCGAATCGAGAAATCCGGAGCGTAATTAGTGAAGTTGGTCTCGCCAGCACCACCAACAACACCCTTCAACGCCTGATTGGTCATTTTATCGATTGGCGCTTTGAGTTCGCAAACATTCGAGGCGTTGTTCATATCATCGACACCGTTGGTGGCGGTCATAGCCATCTTAACATAGCGAGGATATGATGTAATGTTCTCCACAATCTGTCCGTTCATTTCACAAGTCCAAGATTCACAGAAAGAGTGAGCGCCAACCATACCATCGAGTTTGATGTCTTTTAAATTAGTATCATCAGTGGTCGAGGTGAGAGGGTTGTTGTTCTGGGTAACATCAACGACACCGTGAAGACGAACACTACCTAAATTGAGTGCGCGTCCTTCATGCGCTAAAACGAAATCAACATTATCGAATTCCTCAAAGGAGTCCTTATTGTTTTCAGGGAGGACAGAAGCATAGTGTATAGTATTATCCATTCTTTTATACTATACGCTATTAAAAAAAAATCATATTAAATGCTTAATAACTGAAAACACGAGGAAGCTGCTTGAAAATAGAGAGTGCTTTCACACCACCTCCACCAGCCTCAATGTTGACCTGTAAAAGTTTGGTCGATGCTGTCTGGAAGAGAGGGTTGCCGATGAAGTTGAGTGATTTAGTTGTTTTGTTGTAAGTGTTGGTCCAAGCGTCAGCATCGGAAACACCCGCGTTTTGGAGAGTGTTCGATAAGCCTGAACCCATAGAGTTGAGAGTCATAGCAGTGCGGTCGTAATACAATGGCGAGTCAACATCAATATCACGGTCTGTTAAATCCTCATTGTTAAGACGAAGACGATACTTGGCAATATCGCTGTTGTGCGATAAAAGACCATCAGAACCATCAGGCGTGAAAATAACAACAGCGTTCGCTTCTGGTTCAATGGTGTACAAATTGGTAAAATTGAGGAGTCCGTTACCGTTTGTCTCTTCTGTCGAGTAGGTGTTGTATTCAATCTGACCAAGACCCTCTGGCGTTCCCTTGCGTTTTAAAACAAGTTCAGCCGACGAGAAAAGAAGCGAAGCAGTCGCAGTGGCGAAAGTACAACTGATAGCAGTGTATGATTCACCAGCACCAAGAGCAGCTGCCCAATTCTGTTCGAATCCGAGAGTAATAAATCCAGTGTCTCTATCCCATGTGATCGAGCTGATTACAGCAGATACTCCGGTAGGGGATGCTGCGCCACCATCACCAGTGGCGGAAATAAGCACCTTCATTCCAACATAGTATGGAGAATCTTCTAAACTGATGAATTTAGTTGGAGTGGCGACGGTAGCAATCATCGAGCCAACAGTGACGGCGTTGTTTCCAGCGCCCTGTGTGGTGTTGTCGACGAATGAACATTGACCCTGACCTTCATACTGTGTTGGAACGTGACCAGCGGCTTCTAACTTACCGAGATTAAGTTCTAAATGGAGGCGAGTTTCACCAGCCTTGTCGGTGTCATATTCAGGAGCGCGGCAAAATTCCCAGATGTCGCTCAAACGGATTTGGAGAGGAGCAGGGGCAACAGCCTGTGATTTGACAGCACCTTCCTTGTTGAACTGACGAGAATGTCCATATACCTGTCCATTGATAGGCGCTTTAATTTGGTTGACATTGACATAAGCCTCATCTATTCCCTCCATACGAGTCTTATCGTAGTAAGCCATGTTTTGGCGGAGCTGATCGACACGGCGAAGGTTCTCAATGCGACCCTTGCTCGAACAGTCCAACGAAGCGTTCTTAACAACAGCAACGTTGTCAAAATGAGGGTGGAAGGTATCGGTGGTGACCCACTGAACATTCATGTCATAGACACCTGAACCGCCACCTGTGGAATTTTCAGTAACTTCTAAATCGTAATTGAGCTGGACGAAAGAGTCGCTTAAATCGTACACCCCCGATGGAGGAACTGAAAAATCAACTAAATTTTGAGTAGCAGAAAATGACCCGCCTTGACGAGATTGATACTTGACAAATAAATCCATTTTATATAGTTATGAGATATAAAAAAATGGATAATAGAATTATATTAAGTTCCAAACTGCGCGGATGGAATGAATGTTGGAGCGGCTGCTACTTGCGCTTTTTTCTCTCCAAAAATACCACCCAAAAGTGTTGCTAAACCAACAGCACCAGCAATTACATCGGCTACTGGATTCAATCCTCCTTCGCTTCCTGCGGCAATATCAGCACCTGTTTCTACTCCATCTAAAAGAGCGCTTGTGCCTCCTTCTATTCCTTCTTTGGCGGCACTTTTTGCTAATTTACCTGTTAATTTGCCTCCTAATTGAGATACTTTTTCAGCCGCTGATTTAATTGCCGAGTCAGTTCCGTCTTCTTCTGCGGCTGCTCCTGCTTCACCAGCGATTTCATCTGTTCCTGATGCCGAAGGTGGTGGCTGTGTTAATTTTGCTACATCTTCTGCTGGAATAGTTGAAGGGGCATCAGCTTCTGCTCCTTCGGCTATTTCACCAGCACCCTCTGGTATTTGCTGTTGCTTTGGAATCATACTCTCATCAAAACGTGTTTCCTGAATATTAGTTGGTCGTGGTTCTACGAGATCACCTTCACCTTGTGGGGTTGGTCTTGGTTCTTGTGTTCTTTTTGCTAAATCTTTTGCTCTTATATCGCCTTTGAGTAAATCGTCAATATTTATTTTTGCTTTATCATTGATTGCTCCTTTTGCCTTGGAAACAACAGATTCGACTGTCTTACCTAATGCCTTTTTCAATCCCTTCTTAACAAGTTCTTCAACTGGTTTTCCACCGACAAGCAATCCAATAGGGTCTGTAATACCTGTGAGTGTTTCATTATATTCATCTGCCTCCTTATTAAGTTTGGACTGGTCGGTTGCTTCTCTTGTCACAGCATTGGTGTATCCTTCGAGCGATGCTTGATAAGCACTTAAATCTCTTGCTCCAAACAATTCATTCATTTTGTATTACCTCTATATTTTTTATATTGAGATAATGTAATAATGCCCAAGCCAGTTAAGTTTTATAAAATGAAAGACGGAAGTGAGAAGAACTATAAAAAGAAGGGAGTTATGTTTGATTTACCAATGAAAGTCGCATTGGTTGGACGTTCCATGTTGTCAGGTAAAACCACCGCAGTTGGTAACTTATTGTTGAGCGATGATCCACGATTATACCGTAATGAGTTCGATGGCTCTAATATTTACATTTTCTCTCCCTCATTGAAAACAGATGCGAAACTCCGCATAATTCGTGAACAACTTGATGTGCCTGATTCCAATTGTTTCGAAGGGTATGATGAGAATGTTATGAACGAACTATATGAGATGTTAAAAGAGGAATTTGAGCAGAAGATGCGAGATGGAGAGAAGCCAGAACATAAGTTATTCTATTTTGATGATATGACAGCATCAGGTGATTTAAAATCTCATAAAAATGGTGCTATTAATAAAATTGCTTCTAATGGTCGTCATTGTTTGATAAATGTCATAGTAACCGCACAGAAGTATTCAGATTTGCCTCATTTTTTAAGAGAAAATTTAAGCGGTGCTATGGTTTTTTCTGGAACTGATCGTCAACTTGAATTAATCACAGACGATCACAATTACCTTGACGACCGCAAGAAATTCAAAAAAATGTACCGTGAAGTCACAGACCCATCCAATTCATTCATGGTAATTAACTATTCAAATCCTCCTGAACAGAGATATTTGGATTCAGAGTTTGTT
>Ga0181379_1001145_pt1 | contig 12559 bp, 16 predicted proteins | sample 2SPOviralmetaG_FD_130115 | JGI IMG/M metagenome (GOLD analysis project Ga0181379, IMG submission 130115) | Marine viral communities from the oligotrophic San Pedro Time Series (SPOT) site, San Pedro Channel, CA, USA - 2 SPOT_SRF_2009-07-10 | ecosystem: Environmental > Aquatic > Marine > Strait... | reverse complement strand
CTGCGATCTACCAACTACGGTAAACGCCGCATTTGCCAGACTGATGTTTGTGTTTGCTGATCTTCCAAAAACCGTGAAGGTCGTACCGTTTGCTGCGGTCGTAATTTCTTCCATAACTGCGGCAACAACACGAAGCGCTATAACCGCTCCTGAAGAAAATGCTGCAGCCGTTGTGCTGTCTTGAGCCCTTGTTACGGTCAAGGTGTTTGTCGAAATCGCTGTTACCTTAACAATCTCCGAGCCAGAGCCTTCACCTATCGAAGCATAGAAGTAGTCGCCCGACCCCAAAGAAGGGAAGGACGACGCATCTGACACCGATATCGACGTAGCGGAGCTTGTTATGGAACTCGCAAGCGTTGTGCTGGCGAGGTTCGCAAACTTAAGGGCCATATAATAACCTCAACAGAATCAATAACTTAGGAGGCGGAAACCGTCCACGTTATGGTCAAACTGTCCGAAGTACCCTTGTTGATGACACTAAAAACAGTGTGACAGAGCATTGTTCCGCCGCTGCTCGCATTGAAGATGCCAGCCTCTGTTACCGCCGCTGCACTGCTGGGCGTGCCTGCAGGGAAGGTTGCAACATAAACAACGTCATTGTTGTTGACGGTAGTGCTGGTCAGTGCCGCACGAGCAGACTCAGAACCCAAGGCAGTGTCACCTGCAGATGCAGCTGTACTGTCAGTTCCGATAGCCATGTGGCTCATTACGCTGGACGATGTGCCAGCCATGCGAGATGCAACATAGTTTTTGCCTGTTGTAACAACTAGGTTTTCAACAGACTCTTTTTGCTTTATTACACCGTCTTCTGAGGTGACGACAATATCCAGCCGCCCCATTAGTTTAAGATCGTCTTGGATCATTGTTTGTCTCCACTAGTCAGCGTTAAGTAGCATGAAGCCCATATCGCCCTTATTGAGCACTGCGCTTGCTACCAACTTCTGAGCAACTAAAACGTCACTCACAGTTACACTGTCCGATTTACCAATCCGTGGAGACAGCACGGGTGTGTCCGATACCGCGATAGAATCTTGTGCAAGCTTGGACACAGAAAAAGCATGCACTTCTGAAGTGATTATATTATCCGACGCCGCCTTGGTAAATGCAAAAATCGCGTTATCTGTCAAGGGGTTAGTGGAATCTTGTAGCGACTTGCCAAAAATCTTTTCGCTGGATTCCGTAACGGTATAAGAATCGGTTCTTACCTTGCCTACATCGATAGTCTCATCGTCGGCAAATGTAACGTTTTCTGACTTTGCCAGCCCGGCATCGATGACAGCAGGATCTGCAAAAGTAAACGCATCATCCACTAGCTTGCCAAACGTGACCGCGTGCTCGTCTTGAATTGTGTATATGTTGAACTTAAACGCCAAAGACTCTTTATCTATCTGATTGAAGTCGTCAAGCGTAAAGAAGTCCTGAAGTGCAAATTCAACACCCATTGTCTGAGAGTCAGTGAACGAGAACTGATCGTCCGGCGAGCCGGCAACATTTGTAAACCCATCACCAAACGAGAACTCAAAAGAGAAGGGGGAGCGCGTTACTGTGAGTAGTTCAGTAACACTAATCGTTTCATTTTTGCCTAGCCCGGCGCTGTAAATAAGATCCTCGGTAAAACTGACAGAGTCGGCCTCACCCTTGGTCGGGTGGAAAAGAGGACTATCACTTAGAGCAGTGCTGTCTACTACCGACCGAGACATGCTAATCGCTGCGTTTTCTCCAATCGAGGAGCTGTCGGCAAGCACTGAGGACACATCAAACTCGGGCGCATCACTGAATATAACTGCGTCGTCATGACTTCTGTTGAAGGCCATAACATGCTGCAGGGAATCAGAAACGCTGTAAGAGTCTACGTTTACTTTGTTCGCGTTGGTAGAGACTGCGTCAGTTAAGATCTCTAGATCTAGCAGCCCGCGACCGAAGCCAAACACGAGGTTCTGATCTGATACACCTACGGTATCTGAGTAGCTAGGCTCTGGGGATAGTGATACTGCATCACTGAAGCCAAACTCATTGGCAAAGTAGTAGATGGTCTGTTCGGGATTGACGTGAACGTCGTGCAGGAACAAGTTACGCCAGTTAGGTGTGGCGTGAAGTCTCTGATACCTGATCTCCGGGGCTAGTGCTCTATAGCTGGTATCCAGAACAAGATTTCTTTCTGAGATAACAGCAGCAAAGGTACGCCGAGAAGCTTCGACGTATATCTTGCGGCTCGTAGCGTTCGCGACCAGCCTTCGGAATTTTACCTCGGCAAAGATCGCCATATGCGCTTACCCGAACTGTGATCTAACTTTAAACTTAATTAGATCAACCACGGTTTGAGTCCTGCCAGCTGAGTCTGTGAACTCTATTTCACCCTCTAAAACGCCAGTAGTGTCGAGCGTATCTCCGTCAAATACAAAAGTGACCTTGCCGTCTGTAGCGTTTGTTACGGTCCCTATGATGGTGTCAATCAAGGCTGTTTGACCTACCTGACGCACGCGCATTCGAACAGAGCCACTAGTCAGATCAAGGGCTGCAAACGTTGCAGAATCATCTGGATCTAGCAGTGCTCCATCAGCAGCGCTATTAGAGTCTTTAAGCGTGATCTCGATCTCGGGCAGCTGGTCGCCCTGTACAAGGTCAATAGTGGTTATGTAAGCCATTAGATAAACGCCCTCGGTTTACAGGTGAGCGTACCGCCGGCAAATCCATACTTAACCTGACGGGTAGTGCGACCTACTTCACGTTCGAAAAGGTCCCTATTAACTGCCGCCAAATTAGGATTTGTGAACGGATGCCCGGCCATCATTTGCAGCCGATACAAAGCACCATGCACAAGTGCTTCTCGATACTCTTTTCCAATAGAGTCCGGGATGCTTGTGCTGGTAGAGGTCGGCTTGACCGAATAAACGACCCTTAGCGAGTCGCTGTCATTAGGTATGGGTGCCACAAAAAACTCAGCGTTATCACGCTGTGAGTAATAAGCGGGCTTACCCCTTTCAGTTTCATCACCAAGACGGCGCAGCAGCTCGTTATAACTAATGGGCCGCAGCGCCGTGTGGTTATCGAAGATATCGATGATGTGATTAAGCTCAGTCCCTGTCGGAATGGTAACGGAATACTCATTGACCCCGCCGATCACAATTACGAACTCTGGCTCAGGGATGTAAACATCTGTCCTGCGACAGAAGTCAATCGCTGCATCACGAACTGCACGCTCTATGATGAAGTCAGGACAACCCTGAACTTCGGGTCGAATGTGAACGTTGAGGTCTGAGTACTTCATTAGGCCCTCCCGGCGTTCCTATCAGGAGTGTTCGGGATCGGCGTAGTTGCACTGTCAGCCTGAGTCTTAACGCCAAGGGCGTTAGCAAAAGACTGATAATGCATCATGGCTCGCTCTGCGTTACCTGCGTACTCCGAGTCCTTCTGATATGCACGATAGAGTATGTAATCTAATATACAATTCGCATACACATCATCTAGGCTAATCGTCGTTGTATCGGTATCGAAGTTACTGATACTGATATCTGACGGGGACGAGCTGTATACGATTTCTAGATCGTGACTGCCCGATGCGCCTTTTGGATACACGTAGAAATGCTTGGGGTCAGCAGGATCATAAATATAATGTTCGATCTTGTTTGTCCCGGCAGTTGTCTCGTGCCAGTTGGGTAGCGTCTCATCAAGAATCTTGCGATCTACTTGAGTAATAGCTCTACCACTTACGTTTCTAACAATCTCGATCAAGCGTAATGCCGCGGCCGGGAGAGTCTGCTTGCTGCCGTTAACACAAGAAAATGATTCGTTGACCATCTTTGCGTCTGGGCGATGCAATACAACTTCTTTCTGCGCGTCATTGAAGAACTTCAGCAACTCAGAGTTTGGGAATCTGACGTTGGTGCTGTCCTGTAAAATGATCGAGGCTCTGTCTAAGATGTCTACAACCTTTGTTGTTGCCATCGTCAATCCTCCCACTCAATAACTTCAAGGTCCGGCAAACCTTTCCAAATAGGATCGTAGTTAAAAATGTTACCTGTGATGACATTTCTGACACGCTTAGGTACGGGCTGCTTTCTCTCAGACTCAGCAGGCTCTTTACCGTGCTGACGTAGACGTGCAACCTGATCTTCGAGCTGCTCGAGACTTAATCGGCGATCAAGCTTGACGCTAAATTCCGATTGAGCTTCCTTGAATAGCTCATCCTTTTTGAAACGCTTACCAGTTTCCATAACAAATCCAATAAGTTAGGGGGGCTTGCGCCCCCCGGTCGGTCTTAGACCTTCCACTTACCTACTGCGAGGCAATCAGGAACTACGACCTTAGAGCCGTATACCTTCAAGCCACGAACAGCATCACCGAAGGTGCTCTCGAGGCGAATAGTTTCAGTGTTAGTGAACTGAGACGCGAACGAGATGGCCTTTGGGTGGCCTGCAAGTACGTGAGTGTAAGTAGCATCATCACCAGCCGATGGCGTGTAGAGCATGTTTGACTGATAAACAGTGAAACGGTCTACCATGCCAACCCGACCGTTACGCAGAGGAGACTCTGCATCACCAGTCAAGTACGCCTGACGAAGCTCAGACTGCTTGAGCAAGCTGATCATTGAAGGAGGCAAAACGATGAATCGTCCTTCCTCTGGAATGTTCAACTCATCCAAGGCTGTAGACAGCTCAAGGATTTCGCCCAAAACGTTTGAAGCTGTAATTGTGGTCTGAGAGCTAATAGTGCTAGCACCAGTCACAACAGAAGACATGACGTCAGTTTCGACTGCAACGCGCATACCTTCCGCAGCATCAGAAGATGCAGCTTCGAGCATGTTGACGTCAGCCTGAGCTGCCAATACGTCGTCAACCTTAAAGCTGTAGTACTTAGCCTTGTCGATCAACATCTCGACCTTGGCAGTAGTGAGCTCTTGGTTTGACACAGTACCGGCGTAGTCATTGATCGTTACCGCGGGTACGGTTCGGATAACAACTTTGTCGCCCTGACCTGAGATCTCGCCTTCGTAGTCAGTGTTTGAAATTGCGGGCAGTACAGACTGCTTGTAGAACTTAGCCTGAAGGAGTTTCGAGAACACCTCAGGGATGAAGTTTACTTCAGATGTAGTACCCGTGCTGAAAAATGAAAAAGCCATTGTTTAATTCCTCACAAGAGTATTAATTAACGGCGGATTGATCCTTGTTCCATGGCTTTTAAGATCTCGCCCTGATACTTCTCGAAGTCTCGATTCGGCATCCGCTTGATCTCTTCCACAGTCCAAGTTTTCTTTCCACCAGTATTAGGCTTCCGAGTTTTTGGCATCTTAGGTTCTGCAACCTTCCTTGCCTTCTCAAGAGCCTGCTCTTGCGGCGTGGGTGGCTTCATGCCCATATCAGCTTTAAACCGCGTCAAAATCGCATTGACATCGTTAGAAGATCCGCGTTCCACCCACTCGTGAGTCCGAGGATCCTGAACCTCTAGCCAATTGATCCAGTCCGCGGTTTCGATCAGTTGATCTACATCGGGGTGGACCGCTCGGATTCGGTCAAAATGCTCAGCCTGTGCTTGTGCTGAAACGGCTTCCTGTCGTCTGCGTTCTTCGGCAGCCAAGGCATCCTTGGTGCTTGAAACCTCTGCTTGGGTTCGACTTAACTCGTCAAGGAGCGGGCCGGCTATGTCGGGATATTCCTCCCGGATTTTTGCCAACTGCTCATTGTCTTTCTGTCTCTCCTCTAGCTGACCTTTAAGTTCGCCAACAGCCTGCATCAAATCCGCATTTAACTTGCGGAGTTCAGCAGCCTCTTGGGTTGCTTTGGTCATCCTCGCTTGAGCGCCTTTCATCGCTTTCTCAGCTTTATCTAGCTGATCCTGCATTTGGGATACTTCGCCGCGTTCCTCTTCCTCAAATGCTGGAGCCTCATCCACACTTTCAACTTCGACCGTATCCGTAGGCTCGGGGGTCTCTTCAGCAAGCGCTTCCACTTGTTCGGTTTGCTCCTTGTCGACAGGAGATTCCGCTTCCGTTTCTGTCAGCTTGCTGAGCATTTCTCGTGCTTCAGCTTCTAAACGCTCAGGGTCATTTCTACTAGCCATATATTTTTCCTCGGGTCCACAAAGGGATGTCCGTTAAGTAATTGCGGATGTCCGGTTAGGGGTCCGCTCTCGGTCTAGTACCGCTTTCGCGGTATCTTCAAGTTCGAGCATGAAGCGCAACTCAGTTACGCGGCCTTGCTCAAACCTAAAATTCTTTTCGTCTGAATGCTCTAGCCGGTCTCTAGCGTCAGCCAATCGGGACGCCAGCAGGTCCGATATCAGGGACCATGCCGGGCTGAGCCGGAGCTCCATCACCGCCCGGGCCTGCTCCGGCGAGCATTTGATTTTGGAGTGCTTGTTCAGCTTGCAACCTCTCTTCAGACTTAATAATTTCATCCGGGTCGATATCTAATGTCTGCGCGATGTCGCGCAACAAACTAGGTCGATCCACTAAAGCCGCATCCATGGGGTTAGAAACCAGCGATAGGAACTGAAGCAGCCGCTGGCTTTGCACTTCTTTTTGCACGAGAGCGGTGCTACCTCTCGCGACGATCCTCAGATCGCCCTTGATTTCTTCCCGAGGATTGAACTCCATATTCCAGTGGAACATCGCTTCAATCATTGGCTCCAGAAGGAAGTCATCAATGTTTTTAATCGTGCTCTTGAGCGCCACATTCGCAGCACCCATGAGCATAGATATGCCTGTAGCCGTCTTGTTGAGGGACGCAGTCTGCTCGCCGTGGGTGTAGGAGGGCAGGCTAGTAGTCTCATCTGCAAATCGGCGGAAAATCTCAACGATCTGGTTTAGCCCGTTAGCATTAGCCACAGGCTGATACCAACGCACAGCAGGCATAGAACCGTCTCCACCCTCTCGGAGGAATACTCGCCAAGGGTGGATGTCTGTCGGGTCTTCTCCTGCTGCAAGCAAGTCTGTATTTACCTCAACCATTGGACCGGACGACAAAGCCATGTTGTCTAGCCAAATGCGGACGGCAGCATTCATTGTCGTTTGGCTGTCACGCATCATGCGAGGTACGCCAATCCCCCAGAATTGATGCGGATTACGCTCATACGGGAAGATGTGATACGGAATTTTGTAACCCGCAACAGGGTTCAGCATCACCTTCAAAATTTTGCAGTCGCACAACCACACGCAAGCAGAGAACTGGTCGCTGAGCTCCATGCCCTCAGGGACATCAATGCCATGCTCTTCTAAAGCGTAGCCATCGACATCGCCCCAGTATTCAAATACTTCAAAACGATTAGACTCAGCATGATCCCTAATGCCAGCAATCCTACGAAGTGTTCTTTCATGCTCTTCCTCAACATGATTACCTCTGCGGTTAATCTTAAGCATGTACCGGACCATCTCACCGTCAAAGCCGGGGAGGTCAGCCAAGTCTCTAAACTGGCGACGGGTCAACACATGGCGTCGAAATAGGCCGTTACAATCATCCAAAGTGGTGCAGTAAGGGTCGACATAAAGGTCAAATATCGATACGCTTTCTAGGTCGGGGACTGGCGTCTCAACTACGCTCAGTGCGTAGGTCTGTGCGCCACTTTCAGGATCGATCATTTTCCCGTATGACTGCTTTGTATCGATACGAACAGTGCCCGCTTTGACTGCACCCGATCCAAAAATACACGCCTCTAGAATAGACTGCTTCAGCTTTTGGTCTGCACCGGCTTCAACTAGCTGGTCCTGAATCTCAGTGGTCATGTTCTTGGCAGCTTCCGCAGCCATCTTTTGCTCGACCTCTTTGAAACCTTCCTCCAGCTCAGCCATACGCTGCTGCATGAGGTCTTGGTTTTGCATTGGGTCGGCGATGCCTGAAGCCATCATGACTTCTTGCATTGCTTGCTGTCGCATTTTTGCTGCGGTCAGCGGATCGATTGTTGCGATCGGAGTAGGTTGCACAGCGAAGTAAAGATCACCGTGCTGAAATAATAGGTCGACAATACGCGAGTAGGCGGCCATCACCTTGGTTCGAGTTAGGCCTACAAAAACTTTGGAGCGGGCGCCCCCAGCATCATTCAGACGCGCAAGAACATCTGGCTCATACTGCCCATTGTATTGGCGCAGATCTTTAAGCCATTCGTTTTCTGTCTCTTTGCGTGCGTCTTTGTACTCTTGGAAGATGTCTTTCAGGCGGTGACCAAGACTTTGCAGCTCTTGTTCCTGCTGCCCGTCCAGATCATCGTCTGACACGATCTCTTCTACTTCGTACAACTCTGCTGGATCTTGCATTTAGTAGCCCACTGTCGAGTCCAAACTCTTAAAGCCACGACGCGCAATATGAATGCGAGGTCGGGGCATTGAGGCTAATCCATGCAAAGCGATGGCATACGCCATCACCCTATCATCATAGCATCCCTGTTGAGAATTGAAACTCCCTTTATCATCAATAACATACGTTCGTAATTCGTTAACTAACTCGATGTCTGCGACACCCCCTTCGCGCTGCCGAAGTAGGGCGGCAAGGTTGTCGATAATGAGCGGTTTTGTCTTCGATGTAGTTAAGAAACCACCACGCTTTGTGAGCTTGTCACCGTATGCTCCATCAACAGAGCTTTCTACAAACAGATTCGGGTATTGGATTTCCTGCAAACGGCGTAATGTAGTCAGGCCGTGGTTGTTTCTTTCGACCACCATGTAGGCCCGGTTCCAGCGGTCGCCCAGCTTTCCTAAGAAGTTGGCGTACTCAAAGGGGTCGATGTGGCCGTGATAGCACGCCACTTGATTGCCTAGAGAGTCCAACACCTGAGCGCAGCTGTAGTCTCCATAGCTAAGACCCTCAGCAACGTCCACCCCAATCACATAGCTCTCGTCTGGGTTTGGGCTGCACCACTCTTTGTATGGGCCATGGGAGTAGTTCTCTAAGATTCCTGCACGGTAATCGCCCCGAAAGTCAGGGGTGTAGCAGTTGTCTTCCGCGTCTCGTAGTACCGCGTCCTCTACGAAGCATCGGCCCGACGTCAAAAAAGCTTCGAGCGGGGTGCTCGGATATTCTTGCCGGAACAAATCAGATGATCCCAGCTCGTCAAGTTTTGCGCGGCGGAACATCAACTGTTCATCGTCTAGCTTGTAGGCCTGTGCTAATTTTTCTTCCTCGGGGGTGCGCTCAAAGTAGGGGTTCACTTTGCGGCGGTACTCCGGCATCCAGTACCACGGTATAAAGCACACGACCCATTCTGTTTCGCCCCTAAGGGACTTCATCACCTGATCGTAAAACCATCCGCCGGCACCATTCGCCGTGGATTCCAGAATAACTTCAGAGCCTTTTCCGCCCACCGTCTGCAGTAGACCCGCGACGATATCAGAGCCCTGCGGGTAAAACGCGACCTCCGACCCGTGTACGAATCGGTTTGTCTGTCCCCGGCCGGTTTGAGTCGATCTTGCTGTACCGACCCTGTACCGACTGTTCAGTCCCTCGAATGCCAGCGTGCTCGCAGATTGCGATGCCAGTCCGGGTTTGAAAGCGGGGTGGGGGATATGGTCGTAAAACTGGCGCACCATATTAAAGATCGAGTTGGTCGACTCGGCCAGATGCGAGAGTACAAACGCGTTAGCGTTTCGATTTTGTGTGATTTTCCAGAAGAATCGCCCCTCCACGTAGGTCGATATGCCTACCTGCCGGGCTTTTAAAACTAGGGCGCGGATATTCCCCTGCTTTTCTAACTGATTATCGAGGGTTTGATGCATCCATCGCTGGCCTGCATTTAGCTCAAAAGGCGTTATCGTTCCTTCTTTGTTAACAATTCGCAGTATGTTTTTTGCGTACAGCGGGAAATTACTCTTCAGCTTCCTCGCTGCCTGCACTATCTTCTCGTCGCTCGTCATGCATCACCAAATTTTTAGCCCACCACCATAGGCTGTTATCGTCCATGTCCATCTTCATGACGTTTACTCGATAGCAGACAAGCTGAATATTGCTCATCCGGTATCCAATACTGCTGTCAATCCGATCTATACTTATGGCGGTTTCCATGACTGTCTTTCCATGTGTCATGGGGATGCCGCTCAGGGCACATAAGCCCTTCTGCTTTTTAAGAACCTCAAGCAACGCATCTACTGTTACGTCATCTGAGAACTTGCGCTCCGAATCTACGGTGCGTCTTTTTGCTGCACGTATCCGACTTCTTAACCACGATGCTGCAGTTCTACTTTCTGCCCGTCTTCTATGATCAACGTAGCAAACACGGCAAATCAGTCGACGCGCTTCGTAATCAGCCTTGGTTTTTACAACCCCGCATACGGTGCATTGCCTATCTTGATTTGACACGTTTGCCCCCGAGTCAACTCTTCAAACGCGGCAACCGCTTTCCTGCTGTTACTCACGGCTATTCTGTCTCCCATCAAATCAGTCCCCATCCCAATGCATCCCTGCACATCGCTAGAAAAATTAGCTACGTGTATCAAGATGTAGGTTCTGTCAGGTACTGCTTCTAGCATCCACGTCCAGCCAAATCGCGGGCTTTCTCGCCACGTCATGTTATAGCTGCCTGTGGGGATGCAGGAGACATTTGGTGCGTTATCAAGCCAAGGACGCTCTATGGTGTAGAACGTCTCACCAGCGACCTTACAGACGCCTAGAGTGCCCTCGGGGTGATAACAGAAGCGTTCGATCGTTATATCCATCTTACTTTTTATAAGCCTTGTTTTTTGCGGCTCTCATGCCACGCTTCGGTAAACCTTTCTTCATACACTTGCCAGCCTTCTTACACTTCGCCGGGCTGGTACAGCCTTTACATGGTCTCATCATGATTACTTCCTATGTCGTCGGGTTTTAGTAGCCACCTTCTTAGGCTGGCTAGAATGCTGTTTGCCGGCTTTTGTATCAGCCCGCTTCTTGCGGGTGGTCGCAGCGTACTCTTTCGCTGAGAGCGATTTAATAGCCTTCTCAGGCAGGTATCTCTCGCCTGTCGCTTTAGAGCCCTGCGTAGACGGCTTACCTGACTTCGTTCGCCACTTCTGCGCGGTCCACTTCTTCAGGCTCTTCTGTGGTTTTTTCAGTGCCATCAGTTTTTGTAGCCTCCGCCGCTGTCTTTGTACTGCTTAGCCAACATCTGCGCCTTCCTAGCTGACCACTGACCCGGCTTGCCGCCTTTACCGCCGGCTTTAATCTTTTCAAAGAGACGCTTCCTCATGGTTGGCTTTGTGTAGTTGCCCGACGCGTTTACTTTCGACTTGGGCTTTGCCTTTTTCATTTTGAACCCACTGGCTGAGTCGTCATGAATCGAAGCACTACAATGCCGGTAGCAATACCGCAGCCAACCATCGCTTGAACTGCAGGATTAGCTGGCAAAAAACCAACAAAACCCTGTAGCACCGAAAGACACGCGAGAGCCGCCCCGTACTGCACTGTGCGAGATTTAAATGCTTGCCGTAAGTTATCCATTACTACTTCCTCGATTTGGCGCCAGAGCATTTCCAGCGCTTCCTAGATAAATTGTTGGGGGTATTCGGGTCATCCTGCTTTGATTTAGGCAAACGCTTCTTAATACCCAGAGATCTGGCGCAATAACTGTCACCTTTCTTGGTTCCGGCCTTAACACGCGGTCCGCCATCCTTGGCTTTGCCTGCTTGCCCATAGGAAACCTTCTTTCCTGAGGCAGTAACCTTCACTTTTGCCTTGCCTTTTCTAGGTGTCGCCACGAGATTTTGCACTCCTAAACGAATTTATGTTCCAAATCATCAAGCTCTGAAGCGTATTTTGCAAGCCACTCCGCCTCGTCAGGTGACTTACTGCGTCTCATCACCATTTTTTTACAGCTTTTGCAGTAGGGGATCTCCGTAACAGGGGACCAGCACGTCACTCCGCAGTTGCAGCAAATTTTAGGTTTTAAATCTGGTGTGTTTTTCATGTGGGTACTCTCATAAGGACCGCCCCCCCTAAATATGATGGGTGGGGGGTACCCCAAAAATGGCATTTTCAATTTTAGGGAGTGGATAGTCCTCCATGGTACCGGGTCGTCGACGACGCCACATCGAGACGCGTATCCCCCCCCATACCCACCTGATCAGCGGGCCTTTTTCCTGCAATCCGGGGAGCCGAACCTAGCAAAGGTTCAGTCCTCATCCTGTAAGTCTTTGTTATCGCTACCAAAATCGATCACCAACAAGTTGTCCGCCGGCGAAACCTGCTCAATTTCTTCTTCACCAAGGTCCAAATCAGCCAAAAAAGACGACTCGAAAGTAGTGATCTCCTTCTGTTCAGGAGCAAGCCATCCTTCAGCCTTAAACAGGCCCTCGATCGCTCTCAGTTTGTCCGCATCCTTCTCCGCAGAAACTCCCAGCTCCTCGAGACGACTAATCCATTTCTCACGTCTATCCTTTGTCTCTTCAGCCATAACGGCCCTCCTGCGCTCGATCTCTGCCTTTACGTTAGGTTTGGCTAGGTTCTCTACAGACTGCACTCTGAGGCAAGTCTCGCTGTTCTGGCTGTACCCAGCGCGTCGACAGGCCTCTGTACCGTTACCGGTGAGCAGATACTCATCGATGAACTTCTCCTGCTTGATGGTTAGCTTTCGTTCTTTCATTCCATACGTCCTTGCCTTACTT
>Ga0181379_1001144_pt1 | contig 12561 bp, 12 predicted proteins | sample 2SPOviralmetaG_FD_130115 | JGI IMG/M metagenome (GOLD analysis project Ga0181379, IMG submission 130115) | Marine viral communities from the oligotrophic San Pedro Time Series (SPOT) site, San Pedro Channel, CA, USA - 2 SPOT_SRF_2009-07-10 | ecosystem: Environmental > Aquatic > Marine > Strait... | reverse complement strand
GGACAAGAGGGCATGACTTTTAGTAATATTTCCGAAGCATCCTTAATTTCAGATGTAAGTGGCAAATTAGCTTTAAAATTATTTCAAGACATTGAAGACATAGAAACAATCTTCATTCAGTCAAACATTGTTACAGTCAATTTTCATAGAAATATTGGGAACGATGCTTCCGAAGTAGAGAATACATTGAAAAACTTTTTTATATTCTATAAAGATGGTTCAAATTGAAAGTAGGTATTACAGGAGCATCAGGATATATTGGAAAAAAATTATCAAATGAGCTGTCTGAAAAGGGATTTGAAGTATATAAGTTTGTTAGAAGAGAACCAATTAAAGAAAATGAAATTTATTGGAGTCCATCTAAACAAGAAATAGATAAAGAAAAATTTCAAACACTAGACGCAATTGTTCATCTTGCAGGTGAGTCACTTGCACCAAAGGACATTTTAGGATTTTTACCACTAAGTGGTGGAAGGTGGTCTAAGGAAAAAAAATCTAGAATTTATTGGTCAAGGAAATGGGCGTCAGACTTATTTATGAAAACTTACAATGAAAGTGAAGAATATCCTAAAATCTTCATTACGGCATCGGGTACAACTATTTACGGTGACCATTCTGATGAGGTCATCACGGAAGCTACTATTAAATTTAATAGAGGAACCTTTGACCAATTAGTTGCTGAAGAAGCTTGGGAAGAACCCCTTAACAAATTACAAAAAAAAGATGTCAGAGTTGTTAAAGCTAGAAATGGATTTATTTTAGGAAGAGGCAATATTGCTACTCAGTTAATTACATTAACTACAAAATTAAACATATCAGGACCACTGGGTAAAGGGACTCAATTTTGGTCTTGGATTTCGATTGAAGATGTAATTAAAGCTTATATTTTTTGTTTAGAAAATAAAGAAGTTTCTGGACCCGTAAACTTTGTTTCTCCAGTACCTTTGGAGCAAAAAGAATTTTCTTCAAGATTTGCAAAAGTGTTCAAAAAACTTTCAATAATTCCTGCTCCTCAAATAGCAATAAATCTATTGATGGGCTCTGAGTTAGCCCATGGTTTAATTTTTTGTAGCCTTCGAATAATTCCAGAAAAACTACTGAAAGAGGGATTTGAATTCCAGTATCCTCTTATAGAAGACTACGCAAAGGCATTAAAAAATGGGTAAAAGCTATGAAGAAAGAATGGCTGAGAAATATAATTTTCTAAATAAAGATGATGAAAAGAAAAACTCTTCTCAAATTGAAGAAAACAATAATTCAGCAAATGAATATAAAAACAACTTAGATCAAGAAAATGATAATGCTAATGAAGAAAGTTTACTTGTACCATTAGATGCCTGGAATACAGTTCTTAATCAACTTGGGAACCTTCATGAGGCAAGTCAGCAAATGGCTGAAGCTAGAGAAAGAGCTGCTAAGGCAGAATCAGAGGCAGAGTTTCTTAGAGAAAAACTAAAAAATACACGTCAACAACTTGAAGAGGTTAACAAAAAGAAAAAGTTTTTCTTTTTCTAAAATCTCTCTTTATCAGAAACATCTTTAATAATCATAAAAGATATTACTAGCAAGATAATAAGTGATCCCATTGCCACATTTCTACTTAAGTTAAGAGTATTAACAATCAAACCCCAGAGTATTGGTCCAAGTATTGTCGCAAATCTACCAACAGTAGAATACAAACCATAGAATTCTCCAAGGTGTTCCTCAGGTGACAAACGCGTCATAAATACTCTATCTACTGCAAAAATACCACCAATATTAAACCCTCCTAAAACACCAGTAACATAAATTAGCCAAAGTTGATTAAATTCAGTTGCTATTATCGCAAGTGAAAGTGAAATGATCCAACAACATATACTTGTTAATATTAATTTTCTTGGACCATAAATATCTGCTAACTTACCAAATATATATCCACCGATTATTGAAACTACTATAGCTAAAGCTAGTATATTTTGACTATCGGCAGGAGTTAGTCCAACTTCTTCAACGAGGTAGACAGCTAAAAGGCCACTAATAAGTGTATTTATTGCATCAGCATAAAAAAATCTACCAACTAAAAACCTTGTTAATCCTTCGTATTGACGCGAATGTTTCCATGATTTAATAACAATATTCAACGAATTCAATATACTTGTTTTTATTTTTTTTGATGAAACAATTTTTTCATCAATAAAGAAAAACGCTGGTAATGAAAAAATTAGAAATAGTAGAGCAACAGATTTAAAAATTTCTTCATAGCTGTATCCATTATTTTGAAGAAGCGTGGCGACCCCAAAGCCAATTAAAGAACCTGTATACCCGAAAGCAACACCTAGACCAGATATTTTTCCACGATTGTCATTGTTACTTACAGAAACTATTAATGCATCATAAACTACAGAGCCTAAGTTGAAACCAATCAAGGATATTACAAATAACAATACAGATATTTCAACGCTAAAAGTTCCAAGTAAAAATGTAGAGATTATACATAACAGTGTCATTGTTAATAAGAGTTTTTTCTTACCTTCAGAACTATCTGATTTTTTCCCAACCCAAGGCCCTAGAATTGCGACGATAATCATAGCTGATGATGTTGCTAGACCTAACTGTTGGTCTGTCCATCCTTTTTCGCTTACTAACCATACTGAGAAATACAAGCCCGGGATTATGAATGCATAAACTGTGTTTGCTAAATCAAATAGAAGCCAAGAAAACAGACTTCTTTTTTTTACCTCACCCATTTAGATCATTTATTGCTGTAGCTAGTCTTTCTAATCCATCCTCTAACTCTTCATCACTTAGGGCATATGATAATCTCATGAAACCATTTGTCCCAAAAACTTCACCAGGGACAAATGCAATATAATAATTTTCTATTAGCCAATTACATAAATCTTCCGATGAATTAATTTTTAAGAATTTACCAGTACAGTAAAAATTGACATCTACATATAAATAAAAAGCTCCAGTACCGTTTACAACACTTAAATTTTTAATACTTTTAATTTTTTTAATTGCATAATTTCTTCTTCGCTCAAAAGCAATTTTCATTTCATTTGTTACATCTAATCCATTTTTAAGCGCAGACTCTGCTGCTAGTTGTGAAATATTTGTTACATTTGAAGTTGCCTGTGATTGAATTTTTTTAGCAAGGCCTAATACCTCGCTGTTTGCAATTAACCATCCAACTCTCCATCCCGTCATAGAATAAGCTTTGGAAACTCCGTTAATTATTAATGTATTGTTTAAATCTTTGTCAATCATTGCTGGCGATGGTGTGGTTACGCCCTCGTAAACTAAATGTTCATATAACTCATCTGACATGATCCAAATATTATTATCAAAAACCCATTGGTATATTGCATTAGCTTCATCTTTGGAGTAAACAACACCTGTAGGGTTCGATGGAGAACACCAGATTAATAATTTTGTTTTATCTGTCCTTGCTTCCTCAAGCATAGCTACATCAATCTTAAAATCTCGTTCTTTTGAAGACTTGATAAATACTGGATTTCCACCAGCTATCTTCACAGCTTCAGGGTAAGTTGTCCAATACGGAGCTGGGATGATTACTTCATCAGTTGGGTTTAGTATTGCCATTAAACAAGTAATAATAGCTTGTTTACCCCCATTGGATACAAGAATATTATTTGGATCAACCTCAAAGCCAGAGTATTCAAGCGTGGTTCGAGCGATCTCACTTCTTAGACTTGCTAATCCAGCTACAGGTGAATATTTGTGATTTTTAGGGTCTTGAATCGCTTCTTTAGCGGCTTCTACTACATAGTCTGGCGATGGAAAATCTGGTTCTCCCGCCCCAAATCCAATTACTGGCTTGCCTTGGGCTTTAAGCTCTCTTGCTTTATTAGAGATAGCCATAGTTCCTGATGGTTTAATTAATTTATCTAATTTTGATATTTCCATAATTTAGTTCCAGAGTTATTTTAATAAACTTATTTACTAAATACGTTTCATAATTATTAAACTATTGTGATGGAACATATACTCTATGGAAAACCAGTAGCAAAGAAACTTGATGATATTAGTTCTGAAGTGTTTCAACAATATTCTAAAGAAGGTAAAAAGCCTCATATGACTGCAATTACAGTTGGAGATAACCCAGCTTCCTTACTATATGTATCTCGTAAAGAGGCAAAAGCAAATGAATTAGGGGTTGAATTTTATTGGTTAAAATTAGATGTCAATACAACTCAAGAGACCTTGCAAGATATTGTTATTGAAAATTCAAAAAATACTGATGGTTTAATTATCCAATTACCCCTTCCTGGTCATTTGAATCAAGAAGAAGCTATAAATTGCATTCCTTACCAAATCGACGTTGATGGTTTGACTACACATAATCTAGGAAGTTTATTCTCTGATACTTTTAAATTAATTCCTGCAACATCACTGGCAGTATTAGAGCTTTTAAAATATTACAATATTCAAACAATTGATAAAAATATTGTAATAGCTGGAAGATCACGTCTAGTTTCAGCACCTTTAGCAAAAATACTATCATCGAAAGTTTATGATGGAAATGTTACTGTTATCCACAGCAAGACAACAAATCAAAAATCATACACAAAAAATGCTGATATTTTTATTTCAGCAATTGGATCACCAAAGCTTTATGATCAGTCCTATTTTAAAAAAGGGGCGGTCCTTATTGATGTAGGAATTTCTTCTGTAGAAAATAAAACATATGGAGATATTGATACCAGCGATATTGGAGATTTAGTTAAAGCAAGAGCACCATACCCTGGAGGAGTCGGCCCTATTACAGTATCTTCCTTGTTTTTAAACTTATCTCGTCTACTTAAATTTAACTAGCTGCCCATTCCTCTTCACTGATTCTTTTATCCATATCTACAGATCTTAATAGGAGTGCTCCAATTAAAAAGAATGATGTGATTACCGGTAATGACAATCTTGGATTTCCCGTAGATGCACTTACGTAAGCATATATTAAAGGACCCCAGATTGCCGAAAATCTAGACAGTACTGAAAAGAATCCCATGAATTCACCTTCAGCACCTTTTGGTAACATGGCAGCATATACACTTCTACTGACAGATTGAAGGCCACCCATCCCCATAGCTGTGACAACACCCATGAGTACGACAGGTATTAATTGTTTTTCTGGAACAAAGTAAGCAGCATTACCAACAAGAAATAGTAAAAACATTGTGTAGTACAAAACATTCTTCTGTCCAATTTTTGTTGCAAGGTTTCCAGCTAACTTGGCACCAAAATATGCAACAAATTGAACTACGAGAAATACAATTAATACTTGTGTTTGGTCAAGCAATAGAACTTCAGTAAAAAATGCTGCTGACATATTTATTAGTGTTTGAAGCCCATCCCAAAAAAAGATATAAGCGATTAAAAAGTAAAGCAGGAATGGAAATTTACGTATTTTTTTAAGTGTTTTGAAATTTCTACTGTATGCACCAGATATAGCATTTTTTGGTGTTTCAGATTTAGTCTCAGTAATATTCATACGAGAAAAGCTGAATATGGAGAAGACTAACCACCATAAGCCCGCTAATGATATTGCTATCCTTGATGCGAGTGCGGTGTCTATACCTAACATATCAGGACCAAATAAAATTATTATAAAAGATATGATTAATTGCGTTCCTCCACCTAAATAACCAAGTGCATACCCTCTAGCTGAAACAGAATCGATTGTATCATCAGTTGTAATATCTTTTAAAACACTGTCATAAAACACATTTGAACCTGTTGCTCCAAATTGTGCTAAAAAGTAAATTACTAATGTAAAAATTACATCACCTGAAGTTGCAAAGTAAAAGGTTGAAGCAAATATAGCTCCACCGTAGGCAAAAAGTTTGAAAAACCTCATTCTATTTCCGGTTAGGTCTCCAATTGCCCCAATTGTAGGCATTATTAAAAAGAATATGAAAAGAGCTGAACCAATGGCAAAACCCCAAACTTCTGCACCTGTGTAAAGATTTCCTCTAAAAACAAACCCTTCTTCTGGAACTACAACACTAACAAAATAAACTGGAAGTACAGCACCAAGCGTGGTTGTTTCGTATGCTGATTTCGCCCAGTCATACATTGACCATCCAAATATTGTTTTTTTATTATTTTTCTCGTTCATATCCCTCCTTATTAAAGACTTTAATCAAAATATCTTAATGATGATGTAAAGAAATTTAATTTTAATTAAACAAGCCACTATATTTATTTATGTCTTTATTTAGACAAGGGGTAAAAATGGGATTTAAATGTGGAATAGTTGGATTACCAAATGTGGGTAAATCAACACTGTTTAATGCACTAACTCAAGCTGGTATAGAATCTGAAAACTATCCATTCTGTACAATTGAACCAAATGTAGGTGTTGTTCCAGTAAATGATTTACGTTTGGAAGAATTAGCAAAAATAGTTAATCCAAAAAAGATTTTGCCAACAACAATGGAATTTGTTGATATTGCAGGATTAGTAGAGGGAGCATCAAAAGGAGAAGGTTTGGGTAATCAGTTTTTAATGAATATTAGGGAAACTGATGCCATTGTTCATGTAGTTCGTGCTTTTGAAGATGATGACATTGTTCATGTTTCAGGAAAAGTTTCACCCATTGATGATATAGAAGTTATAAATACAGAACTAGTTTTAGCAGATCTAGCAACAGTTGAAAAACTTTATGATAAAGCTATTAAAAATACTAAGTCTGGTCAGAAAGACGGATTACCACTCAAAGCTTTACTAGAAAAAATTCTCCCAGTACTTGAGGAGGGTCAAAGTGTTCGTACGCTATCTTTTGGTGAAGATGAAATGAAACTACTTAAAGGTTTTCAGTTACTTACAATAAAGCCAGTTTTATATGTAGCAAATGTCAGCGAGGATGGTTTTGATAACAACCCCCACCTTGATCAAATTGTTAATTACGCAACAAGTCAAAGTTCAAAAGTAGTTGCAATTTGTGCAAATATTGAAGCTGAAATAACAGAGCTGACTAATGAAGAAAAGAAAGATTTTTTAATTGATATGGGGCAAAATGAATCTGGTTTAGACAGGCTTATAAAAGCTGGATATGAACTTTTGGGTCTACAAACTTATTTCACAGCTGGTCCACAAGAAGTTAAAGCATGGACAATAAATATTGGAGATACTGCACCAAAAGCAGCAGGAAAAATTCATGGTGATTTTGAAAAAGGATTTATACGTGCAGAAACAATTGCATTTGTTGATTTTGTTGACAATGGTGGAGAAAAGGGCGCAAAAGAAGCTGGGAAACTTAAAACAGAAGGTAAGGATTACATTGTCCAAGATGGTGATGTGTTACACTTTTTATTCAATAGCTAGATACAAAAGCAATTAAAATAACCAATTAAATACTAAATTTATTTCAATTTTGGTCAAATTTAGAATTTCAAACTAATTCTTTCACTAAAATGAGAATATAGGATAATAAAACTCGTGAAAGTAATAATTGTAGGCGCACATGGTGAAGCCAAAGAGCTGATTAATAGAATTAGTTCAGGTTGGTCAATTTCTGTCGTCGACATTAATCAAGAAAAACTAAGAAATTTTACAACAAATAGACAAATTGAAAAAATACAAGGAGACGGCACATCTGCATTAGTTTTAAGAAAAGCTGGTATCGAACAAGCAACAGCTGTTGTTACACTCACTCTAAATGATGAAGTTAATCTTGAAATTTTAAAAATTGCAAAACAAAATAGTATTTTTAGATTGTCATCAGTAATAAATCATTCTGTAAATTTAAACAAGTATAAAGAACTTGAAGTTGAAGTAGTAGAACCAAACATCTTACTCGCAAGACGATTTGAACATATACTTGAACCAAGGAGGGTGGTGTCTCAAGCTTTTGCCGGAGGTCGTGCTGAAGCAATTGAGATTGAAATAAGTTCAGATAGCCCAGTAAGAGGAAAAAAACTAAGAGAAATTGGATCGGATTATTATATTGTTGGAGCTCTTCTTAGAAAAGGAAAAGTAATTATACCTCATGGTGACACAGAGATTGAAACGGGTGACTTAGTTACGATTGTTTTACAATCAGGTGCATTTTCAAATGTTATTAATTTATTCTCAGGATCTGAGTCAAGATTTCCACTTGAGTTTGGTAAAGATGTATTTGTAATATTAGAAAACGAAAATAATTTAAAGAATCTTTCGGAGTCAGAGTTTTATATAAGAAATACAAAAGCAACTTCATTACAACTTTTGTCAAAAGAAGATCTATTTGAAAATAATTTAGAATCCACGCAAGAAACACTTAAAGCTGTAATGAAAGATCAAGAATTTAACACTACTTATAAAAGCAAAATATCTAACAAAGATATAGATAAATTTATGAACGAAAATTCTGTAGGTACTATTTTTTATCCTATTGAGGAAACTACATCAAGAGCAAAAATTAGGTTCATGTTAAATACTGCATCTAAAACCAACACCCCAGTACTATTTTCGCGTTCAACTTATCCTTACAAAACAATTGGATTACTTTTGAATAGTAATTTTGACGAAAATAGTTCAAATTCAATTGCTTTTGATCTTGCCTCAGCAATGTCTGCGAATTTAGTAGCTATAAACATTAACCAACCCAAGTTTCTTCAACAAGATAATGAAAAACAACTTTCTGATACTCTTGAAAAGTTGCAAGATCTTGCACTCTCACATGAGGTCCAATTAGATATTGAAACTCATGAAGGCAATGAAGCAAAAATTTTTTCTGAACAAACTTCTAAATTTGATCTTTCTATTATTAGCTCAAGCGCCACACAAACATGGCAAGGTCGAAAAATTGTTGAGTTTGTTTCTAAAAATTCAAAATGTTCAGTTCTTTATATTCCTGGATAAATTATGGAAGAATTTCAAGCTGAATCATTAGTCATTATTTCATTAGGTGCATTTTTGCTTCCCCTCTTAGCTCAAAGAATAAAGATACCCGGAATAGTTCTTGAAATCGCATACGGCATTACCGTTGGCCCAATTTTGGGAATTGTAGAAACTTCTGAGTTTATTTCTGGATTAGCAATACTTGGATTCTTATTATTAATGTTCTTATCAGGTTTTGAAATAGAATTAGATACTTTTAGAGAAAAAGGGTTGAAAACATTAGCATTGCCAATGTCAATTTACCTTTTGACAGTTGGTACCTCTTTTTATTTAATATCTAGTTTAGGTTATCCAATATTTTTAGCTTTAGTCCTCTGTACTACAAGCGTGGACATCGTGATAACAATTTTAAGAAGCGATGACACAATTAAAACAAATTATGGACAAACATTATTTATGATTGCTTTACTCGCAGATATTCTTACTTTGTTGGGCGCTACTGTATACGCCTCATTTATACGAGCAGGGGGTCTATCTCTCTCTAATTTGAATGTTGTTCTTTATTTTATAGTTGTAATTTTAATTTTAAGAATTATTAGAAGAGTTGCTTGGTGGAATCCACAATTATTTTCAAGAATGTTTGATGGAAACGATCCAGACGAATTAGGAATTAGAAGCTCACTAGCTTTGATGCTTACATTAGTTGGAGTCTCTGTCATATTTGATATTGAACCAATACTCGGTGCATTTTTAGCAGGTACAATTTTTGCTTTTATATTTTCAAATAGAGGAACTCTTGAAAGCAGTTTGAAGGGGTTTTCTTATGGTTTCTTAATTCCAATATTTTTTATAAATATAGGTTTAAATTATGATATCAGTGTTTTTGGTGAGACACAGTTTTTTGTTGAGGTGGGCTACCTTTTCTTGATAGCAGTAGGTGTTAAATTTTTACCGTCTTTACTTTTAGTTTTTTCAAAAATAAAAGTTAGAGACATTATTGCTGGTGGTTTTTTACTATCAGCAAGATTTAGTCTAATAATTGCTATGGCAGAGATTGGTGTCCACCTAGATTTAATAACTTTAGAACTAGAACAGCAAATCATTCTTCTTGCAGTAATTACAGCAACCTTTTCACCTATTTTATTTAGAATTTTTAGAAGTAAAACACCCTGATGAAATTCAATAAATCTTTATTTTTTAAAGGTATGTTAATGGGTATTGCAGAGATCATACCAGGTGTTTCGGGCGGTACACTTGCTTTTATTACTGGAATTTACAAAGAGTTAATTGATTCTATAAAATCTATTAATTTAGACTCTCTTAAATTATTATTTCAACTTCAATTAAAAAAATTTTGGCACCAAATTAACGGAAATTTTCTATCTACTTTATTGGTAGGTATGGTTGTTTCTATCCTTTTACTTTCAAGATTTATAACTTTTCTTCTTGATTTTCATCAATTTAAAATTTGGGGATTCTTTTTTGGACTAATTATTTCCTCAGCTTTGATTATTTTCAAAAGCATAAATAAATTAAATTCTGTTTCACTTCTTTTTCTCCTCGCAGGATTAGTTTTATCAGCATATATATCTCTGGTCGCCCCTTCATCAACACCTAATAACAATATTTTTATATTTTTATCAGGAGCAATAGCTATATCTGCAATGATTCTTCCAGGAATTAGTGGATCTTTTATACTTCTTTTTCTTTCTAAGTATGAATTTATATTAAGTTCATTAAATTCTTTTGAAATAAATGTTATTTTGGTATTTCTTGCTGGTTGTGTTACAGGGTTAGTTACATTCAGTAGGCTTCTTTCTTATCTTTTCAAAAATTTTTATGACAATGTTGTTGGTTTATTAGTAGGTTTTCTTTTTGGGTCTTTAATTAAAATTTGGCCATTTTATGAAGTTATTGAATTTAATCAAGATAATGAGCCTTTATACACTAATCCAGTTTTTCCTAATTCCTCCCAAACAACAGAAATCATTTATTTTATCTTTTTTTTAATTATTGGAATTTTGTCGATTTGGATTATAGAAAAGAAATTTATAGGAATAGGTAAAGAATATTAATCCATTAAAATAGAATTATGAGATTAGGATTACCAGAGTTATTAATTATTTTAACAATTTTATTGTTGTTATTTGGTGCAAAAAGACTTCCTGGATTAGCAAAATCATTAGGTAAATCTACAAAAGAATTCAAATCTGCACTTGAAGAAGAATAACTTTAAAAAATTTGCACTAATAACTTTTTGTTTATTATTAAGTGCTTGTTCATCTGAACCTACACAGGAGATTACTTCTGGTAAACAGGTATATGAAGCAAGGTGTTCTGCTTGTCACGGTTCAAATCTTGAGGGTAGAGTTGGACCAGCACTTGATGCTAATAGCCCAGCTGCCTTAATGCCAGATTCATACTGGATACAAACTATAACAATGGGCAAAGGTTCTATGCCAGCTCAACGATTGACAGACAAAGAAGTTGAATTAGTTATAGAATATATTAAGTCAGAGTATTAGACCTAGAAGTTTTTTCATTTAATTTTTTTAACCTATCCATACCTTTTTGTAAATAATCTAAATTATCAACTCTCCACTTCCAATTATCTTTCTGCGTACCAGGTAAATTAAACCTCGCCTCTATACCCAGTTCTAAAATATCTTGGGCATTTGTTATAGCTAGTATGCTTGGTGTTCTCCATGTAAGCTCAATAAAATTCCAAACATCAGATTCATTTGATATATTTAAGTTATTTAAATAATTTTTATAAAATTTTATTTGTTGTTCTTCTGATTCACTTAACCATTGCTTAACTGTCGGACTGTCATGAGTTCCCGTATAAGCAACTACATTTTCTTTCCATTGTTTTGGATTTACTTCATTGTGATCCTCATTATTTGGGATTCTTTGTTGCAGAACTTTCATGCCGGGAATATTATAATCATTTAATATTTGATCTGTTTCTTCAAGTTCAACACCTAAATCTTCTGCCAACAGTTTTGAGAAGTTGACCTGATTACTTATTGATTTAAAAAATGTATCCCATGGACCAGATCTCCAATGTCCATTTAGTGCTGAATCTCCATTCGGTATCGCCCAAAATTTAAAGAATCCAATAAAGTGGTCAATTCTTAATAAATCATATTTATCTAAATTAGCATTTAATTTACTAACCCAATATTGGTAATTTTCTTTTAGGTGCTGATCCCAATCATAAAGTGCCGTATTCCAAACTTGCCCCTCTTCAGTAAAATCATCAGGAACTGCTCCTGAAACAAAGCCCATTTTATTGTTTTCATCTAAATCAAAAAGAGATTTGTTTAGCCATACATCTGCAGAGTTGTGATTAACATATATAGGAATATCACCTAGTACAGATACATTCTGTTTATTTGCATATTTTTTTAAAGACTGCCACTGGTTATTAAATTCATATTGTAGGAATACATGTTTATTAATAATTTCTGGATACTTTTCAACAACTAACTCGAAAAGATTATCTGAATAATCTTCATACTCCTTTCCCCAATAATTCCAATCTTCCTCGTGAGCTTCACTAATAGTTATGAATGTGATATGTTTTCTTATATCTTCATTTTCAAGAAAATTTTCATAAGATTTTTCATTTATATTTACTTTTTTGGCTAATTTTTCAAATAAATCATTTTTAAGTTTATAAACATTTGCATAGTCAACATAATTGCTTGGTAATTCCTTGAATACTTCTATATCTTC
>Ga0181379_1001143_pt1 | contig 12561 bp, 27 predicted proteins | sample 2SPOviralmetaG_FD_130115 | JGI IMG/M metagenome (GOLD analysis project Ga0181379, IMG submission 130115) | Marine viral communities from the oligotrophic San Pedro Time Series (SPOT) site, San Pedro Channel, CA, USA - 2 SPOT_SRF_2009-07-10 | ecosystem: Environmental > Aquatic > Marine > Strait... | reverse complement strand
TTTCAATCTCTGTTATAGTTAAGACGAAAGCTAAATTTCTTTCTCTCTCAAAGATAATTTGCTAATCCAATAGAAAACCCACCTCAACAGGTGGGTTTTCAATTATGTCGTTGGCGACAATTTTAAAAATAGATGGTTGGGGGATATTTTACCCCCCTGTATGCAATTAATATTTTCAACTAGTTGTATCTAATATGTGCATATCTCACCATCAATATTGCTAAGTTTGTACAATAAAAATATTTAATCATTACTTAAATAAAATTAGGTTTTACCCTAGCCAAGACTTTCTTGGTCTTACTTAGCAAAACTAAGGGTTAACACTTATACTTAATCACTACATTTAGTATTTTTTGTACACCATACAAAAATTTTGTTAACCCTAGTGGAGCATGGGGGAATTGCACCCCCGTAGTAAAGAATGTTAATTGGGAACACTCTAAACTCGACTATCTATGCCCCTTTAAAGACCTAATTGCTCTTTTATCCACTCGATTAACTCTTGTGGACTATTAGTACCTAGATCTTCTAATTTTTTTGACTCCCAATCATAAAAATAATCAGCGTCAACACCAAACTTATATCTACCAAACTTAAATCTAACGGTAGTTTCGTCCTCGTCGTCCTCGATCACTTCGTCCTCAAAAACCTTTGACTCCATATTTTTTAATATCCCGTCAATGTCATCTAAATCAAAGCCCGTACCCGACAAATCGGTAGTTTCAGTTGCGACCCTTTGTAGAAGATCAACTAACTCATTTTCTTTCCAACCACCTGCAATGGTAAGTTGGTTTGATGCAATTAAGTATGCTTCAGCTTCCTCGTCACTTTCAAAACTTATACCACAAATAACAGGAACTAACCAACTACCGTCATCGTCAAGTTTTATGTTTTTAGGTATTGCTGCGTCGCTCTCACTTGATAATTGTTTTAGAGTTTCTAATCTTCCGTGACCTGCAACTAGCTTACCCGTAGTTTCATTTCTAACGGGTGGCTCAGTAAAACCAAATCTTTTGATCGACATATAGATTTCCCCAATGTCGTGATCTTTTGGATTTGCGTCAGCAGTTAATATATCGTTTAGTCTTAAATACTCTAATTTCATTTAGAAAGGGGCTTCACCTTCAGCTATTTGATCTTTAGCTCTAGCTTCGGGTTGAGTCGGTTGTTGGTTATTTTTCAATATACCTACTGCACCAAACACCGTAGATACAGCAACCTCGTCAGCTATAATTGTATAATTCTTAGCTTTAGTCCCGTCTTTCTTCTCGTATGTTGATTGTTCTATCTTACCTTTTACTATTACAGGTAATGATTTGACACCAACTTCAAAGCAATCAGCAACATGATCTGCTAAATTGCTATTTCTATTTGGGTTATTAAAAACAACAACATCATACCAAGCGTCGTCTTTCTCGCTACCTTGATAGATCTTCAATGCTCCTTTAGTGAAAAAGTTTCCACTATTTGCTTGTTTATATTCTATGTTGCATAAAGTACCACTTAATACAACTTCATTAGGAAACGCCATTACTCTCCTCCTCGCCTACTCGTTCCATTACTTTTGTTAAGCTATTGTTAGCTATACCAAACTCGTTTATATATTTTTCCTTGCCGCCGTTGTTCCACTCTAAATCATATTCAAATTCCTCACAAGCTAATTGTTTCTTGTTAAGGTATCTTTGTCTTCCAAAATGATACATACCCTCTGCGACACTTTCCCAACCCTGTGAACTAAGATAATCTCTCAAACTGCAAGAGGTTAGTTCGAGTCTTGGTTGATCTTCAACGCTAAGATCATATCTCTGTATTTCCATAGCTGATGAAAATATTTGACTAGGATTTGGTGGAAAGTTAGCTCCACTTCTAAAAGATTGCTCAATAGATTTTTCTATGTATCGTGCGTCAATACCTTTTAGATCGTTGTAAACATTTTTAATTGTTTCGTCTGTCCAATTAAAATTTGGCCATTTTAATTTCATAACATGAACTATTTGTGTCCACTCATTAGCTGTCATGTGTTATCAACCTCCTGTGCCCATTCTTGTAACTCGTTAGCACTTTTAAAGTGTCCAACTCTTTTAATATTTGTTTTGCGATCTTGATCGGTCGTCACTTCTGCATATCTATTCCAACCACCACTTAAAGCTTGTGGGGTAGGTCTTTCGCCATATTTAATAAAATAGTTTAGACCTCTTGTATGTATGTCGTCAGAACTACCACCTGCGTCTTGTATTTGCTTTATGGCGTTGTTTATACGCCCTCTTTCGTCTTTAGCAAGGTTTTGTTTAAGTTCCTCGTAAGACTTACCATAAACAACTTCACACATTGCTTTAAACATTTCTGCAAGATCTGTTGCGTTAATTTCTTTTTCGACTTTTGTTATTTCAGTTTTTTGACTTCTATAATTTCTTTGTCTTTCTTTGTTCTTTGTTCTTTGCTCTAATAAAGCACCGTGATAATCTTCCCAATCGTGTACGATTAAGTTTTTATCTTGTAGGTCTATCCAACCCGTTTCAACTAACGCATCAACGAACTTTTCGTTATCACCATCAAAGCGACTTGCTTTAGCAATCATATCTTTATATCGTGTTAGATTACCTGTTTCAGCATAATTTAAACACCACCACCATAAATAATGTAAGTGTCCTATTGCTTGTGCAGGGTGAATATCTAACAGACTGCTTAGTAAGTCAACTTTTGGATGTTGCGATAGTGTTTCATCACTCTTGATCCAAGCCATGTTGTTCTTTCTCCTTTTCCCAATTACAAAGTAGTCCCTCAACAACTTTTTCTAAATCACTAATCCGTGTTAATAAAATTCCGTCGCCTGTTCCACTTGGCATACATATCATAGCGAAAGGTTTTTCGTTTGTCATGCCTTCCGTATTATTAATTTTTTTTCTTACTTCATCTTCAACACGAAAAAAGTGACTAGCTATTGTATTTATTTGCTTACCACTTTTAACTTCAAATTGCACCTCTGAGTTCCAAAGCTCTTCGTCTAAATTAGACGCACCAAATTTTCTATTAGGTACTCTTAAAAGCTTTCTCGCTCGTTCTTGTAATTTGAAACCAGATTGTTTTGCGTCACTCATACGAAAAAATTACCTTCTCGCTTAGGTTTGTCTAACACGACTTCCATAAGGGGTTTTTTATCTAAGATCATACCTTTGTTAAAGTCTTCAGTCATTTTTAATTCATCTTCGTCCGTGATTAAATCCTCTTCGTCAACCCAAAGGACTGTGCAGTCGCTCACATAAGCCCAATCTTTGTCTTGTATCTTGTGTCTATCGTGGAATATAATTATTGGTGTCAAACTCATTCGTAGATCTCCCAATTCTCAATGAAACCCTGTACAACATTTTCAATGTCGCTAATTCTAAACATTACAAGACCGTCAGTTGTTCCGTCGGGTTTTAAGACTGCTACAAAAGGTTTGCTGCCGTGTCCATAGTCACTAAGGTTTGCATCGGATTGTTCTTCAAGCTTTAAAAATTTTGTCCAATGTGTTTGTATTTGTTTACCTGCTTTAACTTCAAATCGTAATGATCCACGCCAATTCTCTTCATTACCCATGTTTGATCTAAATTTTGCATTCGGAATCTTTAATTGCTTACGGGCTTCATTTTGTTTACGCATACCCTTGTTGCGTGATCGCTTTCCTCTTTTTTGTGCTTCAGACCAATTAGATGTATCTTTCTTATTTTTTTGACCTATACCCGATCTTTGACCTTCTTCTTCGGCTTTACGGATCTTCCAATCGGTGTAAGTTTCGTCGGGTCTTATATCAAATTCTCTATTGTTCGGTTTCCTTATTTGTCCTGCCATTGCTATCCTTTTTCTTTTTGTGCTTTAAAACACTTTCAAACATTTCCCAATGTTTTGTCTTAGGTACAGTTGGGCTACCCATTTCAGTCCATAGTAGGAAGATGTCATTTTTTTTACTAGGTTTTTCGATAAAGTTTATTAGCTCGTCTACATTTTCAAAGTGATCAATTTCTCTTAATACTTTTACAAATGTAATAAAAGTATTCCAATCTTTCATTACACTCTCTACACGCTCCATTAACATACCGTTATACCAATCGTATTGTTTACGCTCATAAATATATTCAGCTTGTTTTAATAATTCGTTAGTAATCATACCTCTTAGTGCTTCGGGTAAAACATTACCGAACGCTTGAAATTGTGAGGGGCAGTCAGCTACGCAATCTACAAACTCACTAGCATTACAAAAGTGGCATTTCTCACTTTCTTTGCGTTTAAAATTGTCCTTATTACTCATTGTCCAATTTTTTAAGTAGATCTTCTGCCGTATCTATTTCTTGAAACTTTGCGTCGTAGTAACCAAAAGCATCAAGTATTTTGTTAAATTCAACACTTAAACCATCTTCCTCGACTTCTTGTTTAATCCTTAGGACTTCAATGTCGTCGTCGGGTAGATCATTTAGTATTGAAGCATATTCTACTAAATGTGGATTGCGAGTATCTATTATTAAACTTGTTTTGTTACCCTTATCTTTATCTTGCATAAATTTTTCATACCAATCAAAATTATCATCTTCGACATGATGGAACATATTAAGACTTTGCAAGAACATTTTAAAACCATTTAAAGCAATCTGCATACCTTTTGCTTTTACTATTTGCTCTAGTAAGTCCTCGTCAAAATCTAGATCGTCATCCAACGGATCAAAATTCTCATTGCTATCGTCACTTTCAAACTCAAACGCTTCATTTGGGTCAAACATCTATACCTCTTTCTTTCCAACAATTATTACAAAAATTTGTATTGTGGTTTTTACCACAGAATACACATTTACCTTTATTAAACTTGGACTTTAACTTACCTTTACTGATAAGCTCGTCATACCACTCGTCTGTACCGACTCGGGCTTTAGTTTTGTATGACATATATCCATACTACTACTTATTTTAAGAAGTTTTTAACTCTTATCTCGATACCAGCATCTAATTTTTTCCACAAATCATCTACTTGTTGCGAGTACCATAATGCTTTCTTTTTCTTAAACATCATTTTTTCGCCAAATACACAGCTATATATAAAAAAGCGATTGGAATGATGATCCCTGCTATAAGAACTTTTGTTGATATTTCAAACATTATGATTCCTTTACAATTACTTGGACTTGATCTTCCAACTCATACTCTTTAACAATTCTTTTTATTTCATTTTTTAAATGTTTTACGGTCATTCTATCTCCTCTTCAAACCATTCTTTAGGAAAACCTTCTTTTCTTTTCATTCTTTCCCACTTCCATAGTTCAAACCAATAACTAATTCTTGAAATTAATAACTTGATTCTTTTTTCCATCTTAACTCCCATTGTTTTTTATCACCCCAACACCATTCACTTGATGACCAATCACGCCATTGTGTTTTGCCGTAAATGTCCTCAGCAAGTATTGATGCCATAAGTATATTGTAGTAAGGACTAAATTGCACTTGAATTTGTTCAAACCCGTAATTAGTTTTGTATGTCTTACCTTTAAAATCATAAGGTCTGCCCCACCGTAGTATTATCCACTCGTCCCAAATTGGTAAATTATACTCGGCAGCTACCCAATTCCATGTCCAAGATACAAATTGCATAACGCCCGTGTCTCCATTGTCATTACGATAAGCATTGGATTTACCCCTACTCTCACACCAACCTATACGAACTGCTATATCAATGTTTTCTTTGTCAAAGTGTTCAACATATAACTTCGCATAAGGTTGCATAGACTTTGGTACATGATCATCACAGCTGATATATTGATTTATAGCTTTGCTTTCGTCAAAGCCCATAGGCAATACACTTGCTAAAAATATCATGCACTCGGCGATCATTGTCTTCTGCTACCCTCTTCCAGATTTTTTGCCCAAACAGGAGCATTACCTAGTCCTGTATCTATAACTTGTAGCTTTGGATCACTATCCCACTCTTTATGTGTAAAAGTATCTCTAGCTAATTGTTTATCCATACCTTTTTTACCTGCTATTGCGTCAAGTCCTCGTAGTTTTGGTACAAAAGTATGACCGACTATTGCAACTAGATTGTCTAGTGCGTCATCGCTTAACTCTTTGTTTGTAGCCCATTGTAAAAGTAGGCGAACATCGTGAGTCAAAGTCTTGTAACCTTTGCTAAAGTTAAAAACTTTATCCCCAATCTTTAATGCTCCTTTTTCCTCGACATCGTTAGCCATTTTATTATCTACAAATTTGTTGATCTTTGTAGTGCTATCTTTTGCTTCAAGACTTATACCTCTTGCAACAAATAATTCCTTTGGCTCGTCTATGGATTGTAGTTCTGTGTTAGACAGATCCTCGTCACCACTTTTAGCAATTTCCCAAATTAAATCTCTCATAGTTCTTTAACCTCTGCCGTATTTAAGTTTAAAGAATAGTGAGCTGATTTCATTGTACGCTCTACACCCTTAATTGCTGATATTTCGTTTTCAGCAAGTACAGTTTTATGTCCATTTATAGACACTTTAAATTGTTTCATTTATATACCTTTCTAGTATGCCAACCTCTTTTATCTAACTTAGGAAATATTGGTCTTATACTAATTAGTTGCATTGTGTCGCAGCCATCCCAACTCATATTGTTACCACAATAATAGTCGGCTATTGATCTCCTATTCCCCTCGAACTTATAAACGGTAATTAGTTGATCATCTTTACTATTCCAATAGTGGTAAGTAAATTCAAGCCAAATAATTTTTTTTCCATTTATACGCCAATTTGATAATTTCTTAATCATTATTCTTTACCTATAATGAGAACTTCGTCTTCTCTTTCGTCAACTAGAGTTACCCAATAATTAGGGTCACCATTGTCGACCTCCTCTACAACCCTTGCTTCTGCGTCGGGGTTGCATTCTTGTAACTTTCTTATTAGTTCCTTAACTTTCATTGTTTCCTTTCCAACAGTCTTTACAAATATTGTGTCCTGCAAACAAACCTTTAATTTGTAAAAAATGATTCTCCAAGTAATTAATCATAGAGCCACACGCATAGCAACTATGAAACCAACCACAATCTTTGTGTTTGACAAAGAAATCCTTACGACCTAGATCGTTATTCCTTGTAATTACTTTTACGCTTTTTATATCCATTACTCAATTCCAAAGTAGTCTTCAAACTCTGCTTGATCAATTTGTTGACCAACAATCCAACGGTGTGCTAAACCATGTTCTAAATCTTTAACATAGCCGTGTGAATCGGTTACAAACTCGTCAACTGCAAATTGTGTTAGCTCGTCTTTGTTCCTACCTCTTGATGCAACCCTAAAAGTAAATTCCATCATAAATGCTTTTTCTTCTTCGGGTTGTTTCATTGCAAAGTCATAAGCTCCATTGTAAGTGTCGCCGACTTGCAAGTTGTCGAGATCTATTGTTACTTTTTTTTCCAAGTCCCAATCTTCTGCTAAGTCCTCAAACTTAGTTGCAGTTTTCTCAGCAATCTCTTCGTCGCTAAAATTACCACTTTCACTCAACCAATTATTGTGAGCTTCTATAAGTGAGGATTTAGTACCCGATTCATAAGAGCATCGTTGCCCTTCGTTATCGTAATAAACTAATTCCCATATTTCTAATTGTTGACTCATGCTCCCTCCATAACTTCTTCATTAGCAAGTAAATGCTTTTGATTTTGTTTAAGAAGATCAAACATTGATCTACTATTGTGAGCAATTAGGTTTACACCCGTTGAGTACTCAGCAAAGAAAACCACATTGTCGTCGCTATCGTCGGTATGAAAACCGAATATGCAATATGTGTCTAATTTAATTTTTGCTAAGTCCATATCAACATCGTCATAGTAGCCATTGATTAGCCAATACGAGTCAGCAATATGTCCTGCTTTTTCAAAGTGAACACAACCACCACCACTACCATAGATAGAAATGTCATTGCGTTCGTTTAAGTTTTTTACGGCAGGGTCTAAAGCTTCAGACTCATTGTCGTAAATTGGTTGTTCTTTCATATTTTTCCTTTGTTCTATACTTGGTGCTAAATAACTGCCTATTGGTAGTTGCCTAACACTTAACCATAGTATATAATGTATATGAGAAATAGGCAAGTATTGGAGGAAGAAAATGCCAAATAAATCAAACGAGTGGGACAATCCCGATCAACCGTTAGGCGTACAAGAGGTAGCAGATCTTCTTGGTTATTCAAGAACAACTGTATCTAGTTGGCGTCAACGCAAACAATTCCCACACCCAGACGCAGTTGTATCTGGTGGGAATGTAGCACTTTGGAAAAAGTCAAGTGTCATAAGTTGGGCTAATGCTACAGGTAGAAACAAGCTACAAGTATCTTGTTAAAAAGTGTCGGACAATAAAACTAACATAGAAGATGAAATGGACACCGTCTTTGGCCAACATGGTTGGCGAGATGTTAGTTATAGATTAGGAGAGAATAATCAAATGAGCGAAAGCAATGAAATTGTCGTTGAGGAAGTCGTTGTAATAGACGATCAATCAAGCGACATACAAGTAGTAGAAGAATCAAATACATTAACACAAAACATATTTGGTACAACTAACCCTGCTGACTTTGTTGTAAAATCACAAGAGTATGCAAAAGCACTTGTTGATGTTGTCGAAAAACAACAACTTTATGCAAATATACAAGGTAAGAAGTATGTAACATTTGAGGGTTGGCAGTTCTTGGGATCAATGCTCCCAACTGCAATCACACCTCAAACGGAATATGTTAACGAGATAAAAGACGAGAACACAGGGGAGATCTTAGGATTTAAAGCTCGTGTTCTTGCTCTTGATGTAAACGGTAGTCAAAGAGGGGCTAGTGAATCAGTATGTATGTATGCTGAAAAGAATTGGGCAAACAAAGATGCAAACCATCTTATGTCAATGGCTCAAACTCGTGCTAGTTCTAAAGCTTTGCGTATGGCTTTATCCTCAATAGTAAAACTTGCAGGATATGAGCCAACACCTAAAGAAGAGATGGACGGTATTGATACCACAAATAGTTTCGCTAAGAAAGAAGCACCATCTCAAAATGCACCGAGTCAAATTGCGGCACAGCAAAGTGACACAACCGATATAAAAGCAAGTCCTAACAAAGTAGGAAGTGAAGCACAACTAAGGTGGGTTAAAAGTTTAATTAACTCTAATAGTGAGAGCGAATATGCGAATGATGTTTCGTTGCTAAAACAAATAGCTGACGGATCAATATCGAGTGCAAAGTGTGACGAGATTATCAAAGCGTTAAAGAAATAGTATGGTTGGCTCAGGCGATAGCTTTGAGCAACGAAATGTAAATAACAAAGTTGATCGTGCAGATCAAAGTATGATCAACTATTTACAAAGTAGGAACTTTGTAGCTAATAAAGAATTAAATGAGCTAACTGACACACAACAGGGCAGTTACGCTAAAACAGGGTTTGATCCAAAGACTAATTACTTACCGAGATATTGGGAGTATGTTGACTTATGGGAAATACCCGATTATATAATTGTACCTAAAGTTACACACAAGATTTTTTTTAGTGAAGTTAAAGGTACTAATAAATTTAAACTAAGCGACTTTGAGGGTATAACTTATCTCTTTAATCAAGTAAACGAGTTGAAGTCAAAGAATAAGAATAACAACAGAACAATAGAAGTTGGAGTTTTCTTTTTTCTTACTAGAGAAGATCAACCAACTAAATATTTGAATTACTATTCTTTAAAGGCAATGTGGGATAGTATTGAAAAATTACAAAGTTATCCCGAAAAAGATAAAGACGGTAATACAAAACATTACAAGGAGTTAATAATATGATAATAAATGGTGATTGCTTTCAAATATTACCAGAAATCCCAGACGAGTCTATACAACTAATATATAGTGACTTACCGTATAACGAAACGGGTAACAAGTGGGATAAAGACATAATTGATCTTGATTTGTTGTTTAAAGAATATTTAAGAATACTTAAACCCAATGGAACTATTGCAATGCACTCAACTATGAGATTTTCAAATAAATTGATTAACACCGTTCCCGACTATTACAAGTATGAGTGGGTTTGGGAAAAAGATAATGGTACAAACTTTGTGAGTTCAAAGTATCAACCACTTAGAGTCCACGAATTTATTTTAATATTTACTAAAGCGAGAGTGACTTATGGTAAAACTCTTGGCGTAAAGTACAACCCACAAATGACAAAAGGTAAGCCGTATAGTCAAGTTTCGGGCAAAAGTAGTGAAAATTGGAAAGGTAAACCATTGAAAAATGTTCGTACAGACAATCCTACGGGCGATAGACACCCAAGAACAGTTAAGTTTTATAAAAGAGATACCCCAAAAGTACACCCAACACAAAAACCCGTAGCTTTAGCCGAGTTGATTGTTAATAGTTACACCGACAAAGGTGACATAGTTTTTGATAGTTTTATGGGTAGTGGGACAATAGGAGTTGCAGCTAAAAAAAATAAGCGTAAGTTCTTAGGTATTGAGTGGAACTTGGAATATTTTAATATTGCAAAGGAGAGGTTAAATGGGACTTTATAAAGGTGACTGTTTTGATTATTTTAAAACACTTGATAACGAATCTATTGATTTGGTTTTTACTGACTTACCTTACGGGACGACAAATTGTAAGTGGGACACGATACTTGACTTAGACTTAATGTGGAGGGAGCTTGATCGATTAGTCAAAGACAACACGCCAATATTATTTACTGCGTCACAACCTTTTACTAGCACATTAGTTAGTTCAAACTTTGAGTGGTTTAGACATGAGTGGATATATCAAAAGATTGCAGGTAGCAACTTTGCACAAGCTAAATATCAACCTATGAAAGAACACGAATCAGTTTTAGTATTTGGTAGAAAAAAACCTAATTATTATCCGATCAAAGAAGAGCGACGGGGATCTGGAAGTCAACGAGCAAAGTATAAGTATAGTGACAAGTCAAGAAAAGCCGTCGGTGAGTTTATTAGCTCAGGAATAAACGAGGGTACTTATAATAATAAAAAAGATTCAGGGAACGAAAAGCTTAGATACCCAAGCTCCGTGCAACTTTTTAACAATCGTGCAAAGGGAGATCGGGGCTTACACCCTACACAAAAACCACTTGCTATGGTTGAATACTTTATTAAGACTTATTCACAAGAGTTTGACAGCGTTTTAGATTTTACTTTTGGAAGTGGAACTACTGCATTGGCCTGTCAAAAACAAAATAGACATTTTTATGGTAGTGAGCTAGACCAAAAATATTATGACATAACCGTTGAAAGATTATGCAACACAGATTAATTAACGATGATGTTTACAAGGGCATAAGAGAATGTGATCCAAAAAGTATTGATATGGTTTTACTTGACCCACCTTACTATCGTGTAGTCGATCAAAAATGGGACAAGCAATGGTTTGAGTTTGACGAGTATAGAGAATGGTTTATTTATCTTTTACACGAATTAGAAAAAGTTGTTAAAGACTCATCAACTTGTTGGTTGTTCGGTATGCCTTATCAACTAGCTAAACTTTTACCAGACTTCGAGCATTACGGTTGGAGTTTTAAGCAACAAATCGTCATAGACAAAGGTATAAAAAGTATTGCAGGGAGATCAAGCGATATACTTAAACAGTTTCCTACGGCTACAGAGCATATTTATATGTTTTACCGTGAGAGCCGACCCAAAATTCGACACTTGCTGCAACAACAAAGACAACTTAAAGGTATGACAGGAAATGATGTTAATAAACACTTGGGTAAGGCGACAAGTGGAGGTGGTACATTTAGCACTATTGCTTCTACCAAAAAGCCACTTGAATATATAACTTTTCCAACTGAGAAAGATTGGATCAAGCTCCAAGAAATTTTTGAATTACCAGAATACAAAGATATAGTTTACACCTTTAACTCTTTCTCGGGTTTTACAGATGTTTGGAATGATTTTGACTTTTATAAAATACCAAACAAAATACACCCTACACAAAAACCTGTTGAGCTTTACGAACGAATCATTAGAACGGGACGACCTGATCAAACTGTTTTAGATTGTTTTTTAGGTAGTGGATCTTCTTTGATAGCAAGTCATAATCTTTCCGTTAAAGAGTTTATTGGTATAGAAAAAGACGACGATATGATTTCTAAAGCAAAAGACAGATTTACCCTGCATATCACCGATTTGCAATCCTAACTCTTTTCTGCTAAACTTAGAAAGAGAGAGAAAGGAGACACATTGGCGAAACCTCGTTTAGTGCAATTTACCTGTGCAGGTACTCGTTGGGACAAAAGTGATTGTAACGAAAAAAAAGTTATCGACATGAACAACCCCGAAGATGCTAAAACGGTAGATAATGGGTATGGACGAAACTTCTATACCTGTGAGTCGTGTATTGAGATCATTGATCTTAAACTTAAACAAATGGAGCTAAAAGCACAAAAAATGTTTTTAGAAATATTTAATAAGTAAATTGTCGCCAACGACATAATTGAAAACCCACCTGTTGAGGTGGGTTTTCTATTGGATTAGCAAATTATCTTTGAGAGAGAAAGAAATTTAGCTTTCGTCTTAACTATAACAGAGATTGAAA
>Ga0181379_1001142_pt1 | contig 12569 bp, 13 predicted proteins | sample 2SPOviralmetaG_FD_130115 | JGI IMG/M metagenome (GOLD analysis project Ga0181379, IMG submission 130115) | Marine viral communities from the oligotrophic San Pedro Time Series (SPOT) site, San Pedro Channel, CA, USA - 2 SPOT_SRF_2009-07-10 | ecosystem: Environmental > Aquatic > Marine > Strait... | reverse complement strand
CCAATTGATGCAGCTACTGAAAATAATCTACATGACGCAACTGACGGTGTTCTTTCAAGTCTTACTGCGAGAGAAGCTAAAGTATTGAGAATGAGATTTGGGATCGGCATGAATACCGATCACACTCTGGAAGAGGTTGGTAAACAATTTGATGTTACTAGGGAGAGAATCAGACAAATCGAAGCGAAAGCACTTAGGAAGTTAAGACATCCATCAAGATCTGGTCATCTTAAGACCTTTTTAGACGAGTAAGTCTTTAATGTAGCAAGTTTTTTGGGCCTGTAGCTCAGTTGGTTAGAGCAGCGGACTCATAATCCGTTGGTCGGAGGTTCGAGTCCTCCCGGGCCCACCACCTTAGTAATTAATAATAGGATCCATGGATAAAAGTAGTCTTTCGCCTAACTATTCAGGATTTTTAATAGCACCAACCCAATCTATAAAACTTTTTGGTCTTTGTTTCTCTGTAAGTATCTGGATTCCATATTCTTCTCTTAGATCGCAAATTTTTCTTTCTAAGTAAGATTCGGGAACTTTCAAAGGCCACTTCTTTTTTATTTTGAATCGAAGTTTCATAACCGCTACGACAGACTTTGTTATGAAGAATAAAGAAACAAATAATTTTTTGATTCCAACTTCCTTAAGCAAGTATTTCATATGCTCTTTTAGCCATGGATCTTCAAAGTAAGCGAGATAGTCTTTCCATCTAAAAGAACACAAAATTAAATTATGAAAATCATTCAAGGCTTCTTCCTCAAAAGTAACTCCATTTCCAAAGATGACATGAGTAGAGTCATGACATTGCCAGACCTTATAAGCATTATCAGACTCATCTATTCCTACCGTCTTATTATTTTGCCTAAGATAATCTAGATAAATTTCTATCCCCTCTCTTAAGGTTAGGTCACAATCTTGCTTTTTAAAAGCTAACATATTGATTAGTATAGGCTTTTATAAAGCTTGGTGTTTGCCTAATTCATGTCGAGCCACTGCTCGCCTATGAACCTCATCAGGACCATCGCCAATCCTTAAATATCGAACTGAAGCATACAAATTAGCAAGAGGGGTATCCTGTGAAACTCCTGCTCCTCCATGTATTTGAATAGCTTTGTCAATTACTTTTGTTGCCATAAGCGGTATAGCTACTTTAATTTGAGCTATTTCACTTTTAGCGATCTTATTTCCCGCTGTATCCATCATGTATGCGGCTTTTAGGGTCATCAACCTACACATTTCTATTTCTATTCTGCAGTCGGCAATTACGTCATAATTTCCTCCGAGTTCGGAGAGTGTTTTGCCAAAAGCTGTTCTACGTAAAGATCGCGAGCAGAGTAAATCCAAAGCACGTTCAGCTACCCCAATAATTCTCATGCAGTGATGGATTCTTCCAGGTCCCAGTCTTCCTTGCGCTATTTCAAAACCTCTACCTTCTCCTAATATTAAATTTTCTTTAGGAACTTTAACGTTTGTAAATTTTAGGTGCGCATGACCGTTTGGCGCATGGTCAGCACCGTAAACATTTAACATCCTTAGATTTTCTATACCTGGAGAATCTGAAGGAATTAATATTTGAGATTGTCTTTGATGTTTGGGGTTTTCTGGATTGGTGATACCCATAAAAATAAGGACTTTACAGTCAGGCCTGCCATATCCTGAAGTCCACCATTTTTCACCATTAATAATGTAATCATTACCATCTTTCTCGATGCTACTTTCTATGTTCGTTGCATCAGAGGAAGCAACCTTCGGCTCTGTCATAGCAAATGCAGATCTTATTTCACCCTCCAAAAGAGGATTTAACCATTCTTGTTTTTGGTAATCTGAACCAAATTTATCTAGAACTTCCATGTTACCGGTATCGGGAGCAGAGCAATTAAATACTTCAGAAGCAAAGCCTATTTTACCCATCATTTCAGCTAGGGGAGCGTACTCTAAATTAGTCAATCCATATCCATTTTCACTTTCAGGAAGAAAAAAATTCCAAAGTCCCTTATCTCTTGCTTTTTGTTTTAATTCTCCAACAATTTTTGGAATTTGCCATGGATTTCCTTGCTCTCGAAAATCTTTCATTTCAGACGCATAAACTTCTTCAGCCGGGTAAACAAAGTCTTGCATAAAGTCAGATACCTCTCTGATTAGCTTTAGTGTTTTTGACGAGTGTTTAAATTCCATTTTTAGATTTCTTCAAACATTATATTGATATTTTAAAAGGTATTTTAGAAATCTTTTCTAAATAAAAAAGATTCTAATGGGTTAATATAAAGTGGGGATGAAACACAAATTAATAATTTTAGGGTTAGTTTTTTTAGCAAATTTTTCTTTTGCTGATTATCAATTTGAAACGATAGTATCTGGTCTCGACGACGCCTGGAGTTTTGATTTCTTAAATGATGATCAAATCATACTAACGGAACAGCCGGGCAAGATTAAAATTATTACCATTTCTTCAGGAAAAATTGAAGAAGTCAGTGGTGTTCCCAAGGTTCAATATGCAAGTCAGGGAGGCCTTTCCGAAATTGCTTTAGATCCTGATTTCAAAAAAAATTCTCTCTTATACCTTAGTTATTCAGCTTTAAATCAAAACGGCAAATCAACATTGTTCTTGATGTCAGCAGAACTTGAGAACAATAGACTAATTAATAAAAAAATTATCTTTGAAGCTAAGGCTTACCGAAGAGTTCCTATTCATTTAGGTGCAAAAATAGACTTTTTACCAGATGGGACTTTGCTTTTAACAAGTGGAGACGGTTTCGACCATAAAGAAAAAGCGCAAAATTTAGATAACCATTTTGGAAAAATCATAAGAATCAATAAAGATGGATCTGTTCCAAAAAATAATCCCTTTATCGATAATAACAATGCTTTGCCTGAGATATTCAGTTACGGCCATAGAAATATGCAAGGTCTAGTAGTCATGGAGGATGGGACGGTATATGAACATGAACACGGACCTAGAGGAGGGGATGAATTCAATATCATCCAGCCTAAAAAAAATTATGGTTGGCCCGCAATTACTTACGGAATAGATTACTCAGGTGCCGTTATAAGTCCTTTTAAAAAGATGTCTGGCATGGAACAGCCTTTAAAATATTGGGTACCATCCATTGCTCCGTCAGACATGATTTATTACTCAGGAGATCTCTACCCTGAACTTAAGAATAGTTTTCTGATAACAGCATTAGTTTCTCGCGATGTTAGAAAAATTAAAATATCAAATAACGTTCTCTCAGAAGAAATTATTTTTACAAAATTAAAAACTCGTCTTAGAAGCATTGGCACTTCTCCCAAAGGTGAGCTTTATCTCTTAACGGATGGTAGGAAAGGAAAGCTTTTAAAAATTCTTAATTCAAACTAATGAAGATAGCAAAGTATCCTTTTGCAACTTTCTGCGCAGCTCTACTAACTGTTGCTTTAACCACTCCAATTTCTTCTTTTACCAACATAGTCTGGCTTTCTTCAATGAACGCTCCATTGGGCTTTTTTTCTGGTTTAGAAATAATTCTATTTGATTTTCAAAGACTTGGAATTCTGCTTTATGGAATAATTATTATTGAATTTGCAATCGCTTTTTCTTTTGCCGGAATTGTAAATAAATATTTTTACAAGAGTGATTATGTCTATGCAATTGCTGGAGCAATTATTACGGGATTAACATTATTCCTCATAACAGAGTTAACCACTCAAACAGAAGTTTTAAGCGGAAATAGAACTTTAATAGGCAAAATATTTCATTGTTTAGCGGGATTTGCTGGTGGTTATTTTTTTTCTAGACTTATTTCAAAGGACAGAAATATATCATTTGCCATTAGAACTTTGGGCGTTATCTTTGCGTATGGACTTCTAGGGTTAACTTTAAATTGGGCATTTCAACCAGAATTAGCAGCTTCCGGATTTGGATTTAATTTTTCTGAACTTTCTCTAGATGCCAAAAATGCTTTGATTAGAGATTTTAATGCTTTTTTTCTAGCAAGCTTTGTCTTTGCAATCTTAGGTGTAATCACGCTAAATTCAGCTTGGTTTTTTTCCTCTGGGTTTTTGTACCTTTTCGCAGGTGTTTTTAATCTTCTGGCAATCTATGGGTACGAAACAGGATTCAATCAAATTTTCATTTTTGAATTTATCATGGGAGCCTGGCCTACACTATTGGGTTTAGTTATTATTTATCATAATAGAAAATCTCTATCCTAGAATATGAAAAATTGGTCTAGTGAAGCACTCAATACCGCTCCAGATTCTGAAAATCAAATCCACGGCGATGAGCTTGCAAAAAAATATGGATTTCGAGGAGGCCTTGTTCCTGGAGTTACAATCGCGTCTTATTTAGTTCATCCCGCTATAGAAATTTGGGGAAGAGATTGGCTTGAAAGAGGGTATGCAAATTGCCGTATAACTTCTCCTCTATATGATAAGGAAAAATTCTCTGTTTCCACTGATCAGCTTAGTGCTCATCATATGAATTCTACTTTAGTGAACAGCCTTGGCTTAGCTACAGCCAATGCTGAAATATCTTTGAACAATAATTTACCAAGCCCGCCTAAAATCAGAAAAGACTGTCTAGTAGAGAGTTCTTTTAAACAACCCTTGGCTTCATTGAAAGAATGGGAAAGGCTTAAGAAGGAAGGATGCAAAGCCTTTAAATTTTATTGGGGAGGAGAAGATCCCTTGCTTTATCTTAAATCTGAAAATCTTCTTCCTAAAATATTACAACCCAGTAAGGATGGGTATGCTAATTTATGCTTTCTTTTAGGATGTTCTAATTGGATTTTAGCTGGAAATGCTTATATGAATCCTTGGATACACTTACAAACAAAATCACAAAACTTTATACCGGTTTCTTTCGACACTAATTTAATAGCTGAAATGTCTATAAACAAGGCTTACGAAAAAAAAGGGCATGAATTCATTGATGTGGATGTCAATTTGTTCGATGATAAAACTAACGCTTGCGCAATGAATATTAATCTTTTGGCAATTTTTAAACTAAGGGATAGTTAATAGTTAAGCTACGTCTACTGGTTGAGCAGTGTGCATTAATGTTGCTACAAGTTTATTTTTTGAATTATAAATTCTCCCTTCAGAAGTAGCACTCTGTCTTCCCAATTTAATTATTTTTACCTTCATTATTGCTGGACCCAATTCCAGAGGCCTATGGAACAGCACGTGTAAATCAGTAGTCATTGGCGCCTTTTTTTCTTCATACCCAGAAATCATTGCTGCCGAAGTTGCATCATCTAAAGCTGCAGTTATCATGCCGCCTTGAACAAATCCCATAGGATTAGAACATTCAGCCTTAAAATGACAGGAAAAAATCATTTCTTCATCTTTTGTTTCGAGATATTTAAGACTCAGAAATTCCATAGACTTTCCAAAGAACTCTTCAGAAAACTTTTTTAAATTATCTTGATTCAATTTATCTCCTTATTTAATTAATTCGCTAATGCCACTTCCCACAACAATTATGGTGACTACAAACCATATTGACCAGCTATAAGGCTTAAGCGGACTATCATTCATTCTCAAAGAGAATAAAGCCATATAAGAAGCCATTAGCCAAGCCATGAGAAGAAAATAAAACATAATTTATAAATCCTTTAATAGCCTTCTACAACGGCATAGAGCCTTTTTGCTCCGCCATCTAATACGTTAAGAGCTTCCTGGTAAGCCTCGCTTTCGTAGGCTTTAAGCGCATCTTCATATGATGGAAATTCAACAACAACATTGCGCATATATTTTTCACCTTCTTTAGTTTCTTGCTCACCACCTCTAATTAAAAACTTCCCATTAAAATTTTTAATGACTTCTTCAGCTAGCTTTCCGTAACTTACCTGTTTTTCTTGGGAAATGACATTTGCCTTTGCTACCCAATATCCTTTTTTTTGTTTATTTTCAGTCGACATTATTTTATGAAGTAATTAAGAGTTTATTTCATTACTTAGCTTTCATCACATCGATAACAAAGTCATCGGTGGTAATTCCACATGCAGAAGCGATTTGGTCAAACATATTTGACCATTTTTTATTACCTGCTTGCCATTCAAACGCATCGTCCATGGCTCTTTGAGAGGCATGTAAGTCTACCGCTCCCACAGAATTATCTGACCAAGTACCTGGCGCAGAAGAATACTTGATGGGACTATTTTTCTTTTCATAAGAAATTATTTCATCAATAAGTTTCATCGCTTTCTTTGGATTTCCTTTTTTACAGTCTGCTTTATATGTAACGATCACTTGTCCAGAGGCAGCAACTGGGTGAAGACCTTTTTTTTCATGATCTAAATGGCCCATAGAAAAGATACTGCTAGACGTAAAAAGTATTATGTAAAGAATAGATATTTTATTCATTTTTTTCTCCTAATTTTTTTAATTCAATTATTTAAATTTTATTAAAGCAGTATGACTTTTCTAAAGCTTTTTTCAATTATATTTCCCTTATTTGAACTTACTTCATAGGAGTTTTTATCTTTTCTAAACACTACTGATTTAAAGTTTTTCTCATTTTTAATATGAAGTGCAACTCCACCATCCACTGCAAAAATATTCTTAACCTTATTAGCAAGAATTAACTTTTTTACTGCAGGCTTTCTTTGAGGTTCTTCATCGTAATGCGGACAGCAAGTTCCCTTAATAAAATTCATACAAGGCATAATCTTCAAATCGGCAGCCCAAGAGTCAGTAATGCCATTTTCAAACCAACATATAGCACCAGCACTGACGCCACTCATGACAGTTCCTTGTTTGTAAGCTTTTTTTAGAAGCTTATCCAAACGCCACTCCTTCCAAACAGCCAACATGCTTTTTGTATTTCCGCCACCTACAAAAATGGCGTCTTGAGTTGATATTAATTTATTTAAATCAGGAGTTCTTTTGAAGAAATCCAAATGTGTAGGATTACACTGCAGCTTAGAAAAAGTTGCATAATAATTTACTTTATAAGCTTCGTTATCTCCTGTAGCAGTAGGGATGAAGCAGATATTTGGCTTCTTTTTTTTGGTTTGTTTCAGAATGTATTCTTCAATAATCCCTTGCCCTGGATTTGCTCCAAAACCTCCACCACCGATTGCAATAATATTTCTTTCTTTAGGCATCAGCTCCCCTTAAAACATCTTTGGGTGTTTTAGTAGTTAAATAAAATGTAAACAATGCCGCTATCAGCCCAATCATTAAAACAGATCCCGAAGAGCCAATAAAAAGCACTTCCCAGTAAATTTTAGGATTTATCTCAAAGACAACGCTCTCAATAAAATAGGTAGCAATCAGAGCTAGGAAACTCCCTAAAACTCCGGCAAGCATTCCTATGGCCAAGTACTCTAAAAAAGTATTTTTTTGCATAATTCTTCTATCTAGACCCAATGTTTTTAAAATTGCGTTTTGTTTTTCTCTTTGTTTGAAACTTTCTTGAATTGTTGCGAGCATTAAAAATAAAGCAGAAATAATTGTCAGTCCTAATATTAATTTTAAAGCCTGAGAAACTCTAGAAATAATAGATTGTACTTCAGAAATTAATGCGTCAAGTGAAATGACGGAAATGGTTGGAAACTCCTTAATCAATTCCGTAGAAAGAACTTTTTTATCTTTTGGGATATGAAAAGATGTTATGTAAGTTGATGCAACTTCTTCAAAGTTTGAAGGAAAGCCTATTGCAAAGAAATTAGGACTGAAGTTTTCCCAATTTACTTCACGAATGCTTTGAATAAAGCTATTTATCCGTCTACCAGCCACATCTATGACAATTTCATCATTAAGCTTTAAATCATACCTTTCAGAAATTTCAGAAGAAATTGAAATACCATTGTTTTCCTTAGCAAACCATTCACCCGCAATAACTTCATTTCCTTGCGGCAGGGAATCCATCCAAGTAAAATTAAAAGTACGATCTATTTCTTTTCCAGAAGAAACCCTTTGAAATCTTGCACTTGTAACAGGATAAATTGGTTGAAGATCTATTTTATTTTTCTTTAAAAATGATAAGAGCTGTTCTTTTTCCCCTTCGTATACATTGAAAAGCAGGTTGTTAGGAGCATTTTCTGGAAGAGAATTTTTCCAAGATGAAACTAGGTTCGTTGAGGCTGAATAAGCTACTAAGCTCAAAGCAATGGCAACAGTTATTGCGACAATTTGTAAAGAATTAAAAAGTTTTCGTCTGCTTAATTCGAAAGCAATCATTTTTACTGAATTTAATGGATTTAAGCCCAAGGGTTTAATAAAACTAAAGATACTAAAAATAAAAAAGAAGATTAAAAGTGTAAACCCTAGTATTGAAAAGAAAATAATATTTGTTAAGGCAAAGTCTCTGATAAAAAATATCAGTAGAAAGTAAAAAGCCGACAATCCCGCGATAAGGTAAATACTGGAATTAAAAGAGGTAACCGTCCTTTCTGATTTTCTTAAAATAGCATTTGGAGATAGATTGAATAGACTTCTGAGCATGGGAAAAGCAAATCCTATGAGACAAACAAACGCCGTGATAAATGATATTAAGTATGGGTCTATTCCTGGTAATGGTAGTTCAGTAGGAAAATAATCTTTCAGCAAGCCAATAAAAGAAATTTGGACAATCCAGCCCAAGGAAATACCTATTAAAAAAGAAAATAGCGTCATCAAAATAAAGATCAGAAAATATGTATTTCTTATTTGATTGGGCGAAAGTCCTAGAGCTTTAAAAATTGCTACATAATCAACATGCCTTCTTGTAAATTGAAGAGAACAAATTGCAATCGCTAAAGATGAAAGGATAATTGCAAGCAAAGCACCTAGTAAAAAAAAGTTAGAAGCTCTATTTATTGCCCTACCTAGAGGACTAGCCTCATTATCAGGCATCATAATTTCATCTCCTGGTTTTTTTATCTCTTGAAAGTAATTTTCTAAATTTACTAAATCCTTCGAAGAAGCTTTGAAAAGATATGAATATCTGACTCTTGAACCAGGCTTAATGACGTTTGTTTTTTCAAGATCTAATGAGTTTATGATTCCTTTGGGAGCGAATGCAAAAGACCCAGCTCCTCGATCTGACTCGGCAATAATTATGCCGTTGAAGATAAAATCTTTTTCACCCACACTAACTCTCTCTCCAAGAGATACTTCTAGTAATCTTGCTAAACGTTCGTCTAGCCAAATTTGATTAGGGTCAGGCGGAGATTTATAAACTTTTTTACTACTATTTTTTTCAAGTATTTCTATCTCACCTACCAGAGGATAGGGAGTTGCAGCGGACTTAATTGATGCCAATTGAAACTTATTATTAGTAGCTAAAACTGTGGCAAATTCATGAACTTTAGAATAAACATATTCTCCTTCTGGAAAAGCCGTCTCGTCTAAAGAAGAACTTGATTCGTATTTTAAATCTCCACCTAAAAACTGTTTTGATTCTGCAACCAAAGAACTATCCAGACGATCGGTAAAAAAAGTTATTGAGGCAACAATTCCAACCGCTAAAGAAAGCGATAAGAACATTAAAAGCAATTGGCCGGATTTAAATTCTCTAAAAAAAATTTTTAATGCCAGGGAAACTATCGTCATAAAATTTTGCCATCTAATAGTTCAATTTTTTGATCACAACGATTAGCTAATATTTCATCGTGAGTGACTATAATTAAAGCACTTGAAGATTCTTGAAAGGCTCCAAATATTAAATCAGCTATCAAATCGCTATTATTAGAATCCAAATTCCCTGTAGGCTCATCACAGAATAAAACCTCTGCTTCACATGCAAATGCCCTGGCTATTGCAACTCGTTGTTGTTCGCCACCAGAAAGTTGTTGGGGGTAGTGCATAAGGCGATTTTGCATATCAACTTTTTCAAGATAGTTAATTGCAATTTCTTTAGCACCTTTATTACTTTTAAGTTCCAAAGGAAGCATGACATTTTCTAAGGCAGTCAAGCCAGAAAGGAGTTCAAAATTTTGAAAGACAAAAGCTACAGAATCTTTTCTTACTCTAGCTCTGGCTTCTTCTGATAAAAAATGCAGCGGGTTTTTATTGATAAATATCTCACCACTTGATGGAGAATCAAGACCAGCCAAAATCCCTAGCAAAGTGGATTTACCAGAACCTGATGGGCCAACGACAGCTAAAGAAGATGAAGCTCTGACGCTTAAGTTAATATCATCTAAAATAACTATTTCTTCATTATTAAAAATAACCTTCTTTGACAAATTTTTTGCTTCTATAATCATTAGATGAATTGTTTAAGAATTTTTAGCTTAAAAATACTATTATTAGTTTTTTTAATCTTTTCTTAGTCTATCACTGCCGAAACGAAGAAGCTTTTGATTTTAGGTGACAGCATTTCAGCTGGCTATGGAATAAAAGAGTCTCAAAACTGGGTAGCTTTAATAGAGAATAATTTAGAACAAAAGGGTATTAATTTAAAAATCGTTAATTCAAGCATTTCTGGAGATACAACGATTGGGGGAGTTACAAGAATAGATGGAGTGCTTAAGAAACATAAACCAGATTATGTGCTTATCGAGCTTGGAGGGAATGATGCATTAAGAGGCTATCCTATAAGTAATATTAAAGATAATTTAGAAAAAATAGTCACTCGAATTAAAAAGCAAGACTCTAAACCCTTTTTAATGCAAATAAAAATACCTCCAAATTACGGGAAAAAGTATATTCAAGCTTTTGAAAAAGTTTACCTAGAAGTCTCAAATAAAGAAGAAATTCCTTTATTTAGTTTTATGTTAGAAAAAGTAGCTTTAAACGATAATTTAATGCAACCAGACGGAATTCATCCCAATGCAAAGGCCCAGCCTTTGATAGCCAGAGAAATTGAAACTGTTTTAATGAAAGAAATAAAATTTCCATAAAAAAAGGCCTCTGCAAACAGAGGCCTTTTTTACAAGATTTAAAATTACATACGGTAAGTGAACCCAGCTTTAATAAATCTTCCTAAAGGACTATGAGTATTAGGATCATAGTTCATTTCCCAAACAGTAAAAGGAGGCTGTTCGTCAGTTATGTTATAGACTGAAAAAGAAACATCAAAGGCGTTATCCCATGTGTAGGTATAAGTAGCATCAACTGTAGTATGAGGTGCAATTTCAGTACAAATACCGTTAGTAAGAACCTTTCCACAACCTGCTGCTGTAGATCTACGATCTTCATAAGAAGAGACGTAGTTAATTGCACCATAGAGATTGTGAGCATCTGACTTGTAGTTCACAAAAGCCTTACCTTTAAGTTCAGGCATTGAACGACAAGTATTTTCAATATTGAAAAATCCAGCACAATCATAGGCACCTGCAACTTCCACACCACCCTTCAAGTAAGCATCAACGCTGTACTTAGCAACATAATTTGCCTCGATACCTGCAGTGATTGTTCCATCAGCATAGTCAGTTTCGTACTCTATGAATAAATCAACACCATTTGTAAGAGTTTCTGGACCATTTACATAGTTAGCAGCAATTCTTCCTACTGCTCCTGAACCAAAACTACCATCATTTACTAATGGAGTTCCGCTGTAAATTTGACTTTGAACTGCCGCTTTGGCAGCTCCACCAGCAGCATAAGCATTCATAAGTTGTTGGTGATTTTCTTGGATAATTGGGTTTTTAAAATCAAACTCATAAAAGTCTAAAGTTCCTGTCCAGTTATCAGTTCCAAAGTTTGTAATGAAGCCAAAATTATAAGTAGTAGCTTCTTCAGGATCTAAATTAGCATTTCCAGAAATATCTACCGCTTTAAAAGCACCAGCCTGATTAACATAGGCTAAAGATGTAACTCTGGTTGATGAAGTTTCATCTGGGTGAGCCGCTCTAAAAGTAGTTTGCCCAGTAAATCTTAACGTAAGCTCATCAATTGGAGACCAACGCATTACTAACTTAGGATCTACAGAATCTTTAGATCCATAGTCTTCGTATCTCAGCGCTAATTGCATATCAAAGTTATCTGTAATCGGCAACGCAAATTCTGCAAATAAAGAATCAACCGTTTGATCTTGATCTTCCGGGAATGTTGGAGCTAAGAACATGAACAAACCTACTGGATTAGAAGCACAATCAGCTCTACCTGCTGAAGTTTCATTGTTTTGTGGAATATCACAAGGGTACAAGTTACCGTTATGAATATTCGTTAAAGCATTTCCAGCTGTTGGCCCAGCCAAGGCAGGAAGTGAAGTTTTAATATTATAATCACGACGCTCATAACCAAATGCCCAAGCTGCATCTCCACCTGCTAGAGCTCCCATAGAACCTTGCATGATGAAATCAGCAGTTAAAAGAGTAGATTCAGATTTAGTGAATCTTTTGTCAATTAACCATCTTAATAATGTCTCACTGTTAGCAACCGAAGCTGTGTAGTCAGGGTTAGCACCAACTCTTTGACCAACATTTACACCACTTTGTTGAGGTTGATTTCCTTGAACCACTGCATTAGACAATGGATTTAGGTACATACAACCTGTTGGTCTTGTAGTTGATTTAACAGTATTAGGATCAATTACTGCATCTGTTGAGGCAACTTTGAACTTTGGTGTTAAGTCATTTGCATCTGTTGTTAAAGCAGTTATTTCTGCATCACAAGTAGGACCACCATAACCCCATAAAGAGGCAAGAAATTTTCCTTGTTGG
>Ga0181379_1001139_pt1 | contig 12580 bp, 30 predicted proteins | sample 2SPOviralmetaG_FD_130115 | JGI IMG/M metagenome (GOLD analysis project Ga0181379, IMG submission 130115) | Marine viral communities from the oligotrophic San Pedro Time Series (SPOT) site, San Pedro Channel, CA, USA - 2 SPOT_SRF_2009-07-10 | ecosystem: Environmental > Aquatic > Marine > Strait... | reverse complement strand
TTTTAGTAAATTATCACAAAGTCAAAAAGATAAGGTTGTTTCTAAGATTCCAGGAGATAAAAAATTATATAAAACATATGGTAGAGGTGGCAGTAAAAAGCTTTCTACAGAATCAATTATTAAAAAAGGTTCTTATGTAACTAATGATGATGGCTTAGTTGGCAGAGTGGACAATATCTCCGGAGATAAAGAAATTGCTGACATTAGATATAATGATGGTAAAGAAGAAAGTTTACCAGTAAAGAACTTAAAAATATTTGAAAATAATTATACATTTGGTATAGGTGATATAATTAAAAATAAAAATACATCATGTCCACATCACGGATCAATAGGCATAGTACAAAAAATTATGCAATTAGGAGCTGATAATCCAGGTAAGATAGTTAAATATCGAGTTGTTAATAGTGGACCTACATATAAACCAGGCGATGTATTATCAAAAACAATTGATCAATTAGAACCAATGGGATTATAAAATGGCAGAAAAACAAATAAAATTGGCAAATCTTGTTAAAGGAACAGATTACAAAGAGATACCAAAAGAAGTTAAACAACACTCAGATATATTATTAGCTAAAGGTAAAAAAATAGTACTACAAGCAGATAGTAAAGAAAATGCAAGAGGGTTGGTAGTAACATGGAGAGCCGATGGAGGATATGATGTTGCTTATTGGTATGATACACCTAATAATATAGTACCTGCAGAGCTAAAGGGCGACAATAAATCATTTGGAAATATTAAAAATGTTTATTTAGGATTTCATCCAGAATTAGATGAGGATTACAAAGATGATTAAACTTAAAAATATATTGACAGAAGAAGTAGCTCAGAATGAATTTGTGCCGGTAAAGTTAGATTGGAAATTTAAAGATTATGAGCCAGCTTTTGATGCAGAAACAATGAAACTGCATTATGAAAAACATTATAAAGGATATATTGATAAATTAAACAAAGCTATCAAAGAAGAGAATATACCTGTTATGTTTAATCAGGGTCAGATGGTAGCAGCAAAAGTTGTATTATCTGGAGTGACACAATATAGTGATTCTGTTAGAAATAATGGTGGCGGATTTTATAATCATAGTATTTGGTTCAATCAACTTAATCCAGATGAAAAGGGTAAAATAGAAGAAGGTAGTGATATTGATACTATTATTAAAGAACAGTTTGGAACACTAGAAAAATTTAAAGTAGAGTTTAAAGACAAAGCAACAAGTAATTTTGGTTCTGGTTGGACCTGGCTGTTATATGATAAAGGACAATTACGTATAGTTAATACAGCTAATCAAGATAATCCATATATGGATGTAGTAAATGAGCCAGGTCAGATACTTATAGGGATAGATTTATGGGAACATTCATATTATCTCAAATATAAAAATGATAGAGCAAAATATGTAGATGCATTTTTTAAATTATTATGTTGGAAAACAGTAGGAAAAAGATTAGATAGAGCCACTAACATATAACATGATTCGATTACTAGACATATTGAAAGAAGCTATCGTAGGCAACAAAATAGAATGTGATAACTGTAATTGGAGTTGGAATATTAAAGATGGCGGAGATGATCTATATATATGTCATAAATGTGGACATGATAATGAATCTATATCTGAAATAGATTACCATTCAAAGTTATCGAGAGGCCATAAGCCTGATTGGTATCAATTAAATACATCAGAGTTCAAACCATTTAATGAAATGGAAGAGAATTTTGCAGATGGTAAAAATCCTGGCCGAAAAGGATTGAGTCAACGACTTGGAATCCCAAAAGGTGCAACAATAGCACAATTAGAAAAATTTGCTAAATCAAAAGGCGAAAAAGGTAGATTGGCCAGATGGCAGTTAAATATGCGTCGAGGCAAAAAAAAGAACAAATAATTTTGTAGATTGAAAATTTTTACTTATATTAGTGTTATATGAAAATAAAAGAAAACTTTTTAGAATTATGCATTGAAGAGGTCTATTGTTTGATAGTAGAAGATGATCATTGGCCTAAGAATTTTAATAACGAGAAAAAACTTCAGTTACTAACTCGCATACAAAAGTTTTACGAGAAAAGAGATACAGTATCAGATTACAAACGCTGTGCAAAATTGCAGCAACATATTGATTTATATCAATATGAAACAACAGGAAGCTTAGAAAGGGCTTTAAATTAATATGTGGACAACAGATTGTACAGAAAAAGAATTAGTTTATGTTTACGAATTCAAAGAAAAGAAGAAAAAGAGTTACGATATATCTTTATGATGATGAATTAAATTCATTTGAAACAGTTTCATCAGCATTGACCAGACACGTACCAGATTGTAATTCTATACGCGCAGAACAATTAGCATTAATTGCTCATAATACTGGTAGAGCAAAAGTGTGCTCTGGATTCTCACCTGATATATTCGCAATATATGCTCATTTAATAAAATCCGGATTATTAGTTGAAGTAAATTAGGATTTACGAAAAAAAATTATTATATTAAAGATATGAGAACAAACGTAATAGTAAAATTAGAATTAGATGGCTTACATAATTGGCCAGATGCAAAAAAAATATTTCCAGAGGTAGCATTTTTATCAGATATGCATAGACATAAATGGTTTATAACTGCTAAGAAACGAGTTACTCACGATGATAGAGATGTTGAATTCATAATGTTCAAGAGAGATATTGAAGATTATTTAAGATCTAAATACTACAGAGAAGATTATAGATCACATTTCTTTGGAGCAACTAGTTGTGAAATGTTAGCAAAAGAATTATTAAAACAATTTGATTGTGTCTATGTCTCAGTATTTGAAGATAATGAGAATGGCGCAGAAATAATGACAGAAATATATTAAGTTATGGATAAAACAAAACAAATAATGAACGAATGGTATTCTGCGATGGCAGAAAATAACATTTCAGTACAACCTAAAGCTTCTACAATATTAGGTACGATATTAGCAGGGTATGAAATATCTGACAAAAAAGATACAAAAGATTTATGGTCAGAATTTTTAACGATTACCGGTGGATCATTTAAAGATTGGTATGAGTCTTTATCAGAAGAAGATATTAGAATATTTCATAAACAACGTGAAAAGGCTAGAAAAACACTTCATCAAGGTAAGGAATTATTAAAAGGGTAAAATGCCATTCAAATCAGGAGAAGGCCGGCCTCCAATAAACATATCAGAATCAGAAATCAGATATGCAATAAGTAATACACAATCATGTATGGCTGCCGCGCGATTTCTCAATGTGTCGTATGATTCTTTCCGTAAGTATTCTAGCTTATATAAAGATAAAGAAACAGGTAAGACTTTATTTGAACTACATAAAAATAGATCTGGTAAAGGAATGAAGAAGTCTGTTAAGCCAAAGATGCACGGACATTATGGTTTAATGGATATATTGGAAGGAAAGTATCCTACATATAAACCTAACAAATTAAAGCCTAGATTATTAAGATCCGGACTAATTGAAGAAAAATGTGAGTTATGTGGATTTGATGAACGTAGGATAACTGATTATACAGTCCCATTAATATTAGATTACAAAGACGAAGATAAAACTAATCATAAACGAGATAATATTCAACTATTATGCCATAATTGTTATTACCTTACAGTAGGAAATCCGTTGGGAGGACGACCCAAAAAATCATTCTAATTAGATATTTATATCTGATGAGTCGAAAGAAAGACATCGTCGATCTTAAAGAACAAAAAAAAGAGATTGACAAATCAATTGATGAACTTCAATCGGCATGCGATCATAAATCAAAAAGTATCAAGTCAGTACAACAAAATCAAAGTTATCAGTTTATGTGGACGTGCAACGAATGCGAGAAAGTACTCTCTTATCCTACACCAGATGAATTAAATGATTTTGTAAAATAGTTTAAAAAAGCTTGAAAAAAATTAGGATTCGTGAGCATTTATCCTTATCTTTAAGTATAGTTAATTAATAAAAAATAAGAAGTATGAGTAAAAAAATGGGTAGAGGGTATGAAGTTCAAGATAGAATCATTGCCAAATTTAATAGAGATAAGAATTCATCAAATAATAATTCAGCCGTAGTTCAATGTATAAAAAATACAAAGGCAAAAAAGTTTCAGCCAAAAGAAGTTGTTCAGTTTTCATGGGCAGAATTAGTAAAAAATAATTAAAAAAAGTTAGTAAAAGATTTGCCTTTACGAGATCTTTTACTTATCTTTATATATAGTTAATAATTAAAAAATACCAAAAGCCAAGTTATGAAAAAAAGATTCGAATATTTAATACCAAGTAAAAAAGAAAATGGAACATTTATTCTTAAAGATTCTGATACAGGATTAGTAAGGACAGATATTTATGTAAGAGATATAATGCTAGAGAAGGCCGTCGAAAATGGCCAGTGCATTAAATTTGATAATGAAACCCAGAGGTCATATAGAAAGCCTATGAGTATATTAGATGAAAATAAGGCAGGTATGCCACCGAAAGAAGAGCCATCAGTAGCTCATAATAGAATAATGGAGGATCCAGTATTGAGTTTTATTCATAATGATTCATTAAAACTAAAGCCTGAAACATTGGTAATGCAAGATTTAAAATGGAAGTATCTAGTTAGATCTGCAATGAGAGGTAAAAATATTATGATGACAGGTCCAGCGGGTTGTGGAAAAACGATGGCCGCTAAGACATTAGTTACATCATTAGAAAGGCCAGATTTCTATTTCAATTTAGGAGCCACCCAAGATCCTAGAGGAACATTGATTGGTAATACACATTTCAAAAAGGATGAGGGTACAATGTTTTCCGAATCGGTATTTGTAAAAGCAATTCAGACCGAGGATGCCATAATTCTATTAGATGAGTTATCCAGAGCCCATCCGGAAGCATGGAACATATTAATGACGGTATTAGATGAAGGTCAAAGATATCTTAGATTAGATGAGGCTGAAGATGCTCCTACTATTAAGGTTGCAAAGGGTGTTACATTTATTGCCACTGCAAATATTGGTTCAGAATATACCGCAACCAGAGCAATGGATAGAGCATTAGTTGATAGATTCATAATAGTTGAAATGGATACATTACAAAAGGAACAAGAAGCTAAATTATTATTACAATTACATCCAGATATAAATCCAGATGAAGCAGATACAATTGCAGAGATAGCTTCAATGACAAGAGCAGAGATGGTATCAGAAGCACCTAAGTTGTCAAGTGCAATTAGTACCAGATTGAGTGTTGAATTAGCAGGATTATTATCAGATGGTTTTACATTGGAAGAAGGAGCAGAGGTTGCAATATATCCTTTCTTTGATGCCGATGGAGGTGTTGATTCAGAAAGAACCTATATGAAGCAAGTAGTACAAAAATATTGCGGTAAAGTAGAAGATGAAGATATCTTTAATACCGAAGAGGAAGAATAAAATTATTAACTATAACTTGGGAAGAGGTGAACAACATCCATGCATGGAAAGCATTAGTAGCCTCTTTTTATTAAAAATAAATAAATAGGAAAAAATGGCAAAGAAAGCAGTAATAGGAATATCACCTAAAGATTCATCGATGGATAAGATGGATCGATATATTAAGAGAAATGATGCAAGAGAAGCAGAAAGATTTAAAAGATATGGTCCAAGCACTAAAAAGAAACCTTTTGAGGAAAGACCATTATTAGAGAGGATTGCATATTGGGAGAATATGACTCCGGAGCAGAAGTTTGATAGAAAATATTTTAAATACTCTGTATGGTATGAAGAAGTAAAAGAAGAAATGGAGAAGTTAGTATATCCATCATATTTCATTGATGCCACAAATAAAATTAAGCCAGAGATGCAAAAGATGTTCCAAGATAAAATTTCAGTTAAGGAAACATGTAATACACTCAAAATACAATATAAAATATATTAAGATGACAATACCAGAATTAGTAAAACAGGGATTCAAATTGTTTTGTATCATGCGCCCATCGGATAAATATAAACAGGGAATAGATATAGATTTTACAGATGAACTTGAAGATAGAAGTGTGCCTGGCGTATATATTTTATCTAATTCAAAACAAGAGATCCTTAAAATAGGGCAAAGTTCTGATTTATATACCAGATTCGATAGGATGTATAAATGTATTACAAATACAACTAATGATAAGGTTAGGGCATATGTCAAAGATAGATATAATGTCAATGTTTATGTTTTACCATTAAAGCCTATACAAGAAGTATTTAAATTAGGAGATGATAAATTATTGTTAGAAACTTCATTTGCTTCCAATTTGGAAAAACATTTATTAACAAAATATAAAAATGATATGGGTTCATTGCCTATACTAAATTCAGGATTAATGTAAAAAAAGTTTGAAAAAAATTAGGATTCGTGAGCATTTATCCTTATCTTTAAGTATAGTTAATTAATAAAAAATAAGAAGTATGAGTTATGAAATTTCAAAATATTGGTTACAAGATGATTTTATTACAGAGAATAAATCAAATACTAAAGACCCTATTAAATTATCAGCATATAGAAATGCTATTGCTAATTTTGTTAGAATCGTAACCGGAGAAAATATTCCAGTAAAATTTAAGAAAAGTGGCAATTCATTTACGGATGGTAAATCAGTTACTATCAGTTCCAGACTCAATGATAAAGATTTTGATCATACGGTGGGATTAGCATTACATGAAGGATCTCATATCAAACTAACTAATTTCGATGTACTTAAAAGATTAGAAGATTGGATACAGAAGCAAGATAAAGAGTTATTAGCATATTGTAAAAAACATAACCAGGAGAGTCGATGGGAGGGAGGATATGAAATTTATAGTAAACTAAAAGATTTATTGAATATAGTTGAAGATAGAAGAATAGATAATTTTGTATATAGAGCAGCTCCAGGTTACAAAGGATACTATAAAGCATTATATGACAAATACTTTAATGCAAAGATAATAGACAAGGGTCTTAAATCAAATTCATTTAGGACAGAAGATTGGGAATCATATATGTTTAGATTATGTAACATAACTAATGCAAATAGAGATTTATCTGCATTGAAAGGGTTGAAAGAAATATGGAACTTATTAGATCTTAAAAATGTTAATAGATTGAAATCAACTAATGATGCCTTAGATATTGCATGGAAGATTTTTAATGTCATTGAAAGTAATATGGAAGCAACGAAGATTACTAAAGGCAATGAAGAAAATGAAAATGGTGATAACGATGCCGTTAAAAAAGTTAATGATCAATCCAATACCAATATTAAAGAAGATGATGGTAAAGAAGAAAAAGATGATGGCTCTAAAGCAGAAGGCGAAGATGTTAAAATAGTAGCCAATGAAGAATTGAGTACCAATCAAAAAATTCAATTATCAAAAGCATTTAGTAAACAAAAAGAATTTCTTAAAGGCGATATTAAAAAGTCTGGCGTAAGTAAGAAGATGAAAGAGTTATTAGATGTAATGAATACGGCAGGTATTAGTCAATCTGAAATTGAAGTAGAAAATGATCATTGGTGGTCAAGTCATAAAGTAACGATTCCAGTTAATATCATAAGAAATTTTAGTAGACAAACAATAGAAAACTTAGATTGTGGTATGTGGCATTCCGGCGAACCTCATTATAGTAATACATTGAATGTAAATGCAGGATTAAGATTTGGTGCAATGCTAGGTAAAAAATTAAAAATACGATCAGAAGAAAGAACAACTAAATTTAATAGAAGAAGATCTGGTAAAATTGATAGTAGAATGATAGCCAATGCAGGATTTGGAATGGAGTCTATATTTGAAAAGTTAGAGACATTTGCATATGATCCTGGGATAGTACATATCAGTATTGATAATAGTGGTTCAATGAGTGGTGATAAGTTTAAAAAGTCCGTTAAGACAGCAGTTGCAATTGCAAAGGCATGTACGATGGTAAATAATATGGAATGTGTTATTAGTTTTAGATCGAGTTGTTGGATCGAAGGTATGGGTAATACAAGATCATATGATGATTTTGCAACTATGTTAATTGCATATGATAGTAGAGAACATGGATTACCTCAATTAAAATTAATGGCTCATATACAAGTATGTGGTCAGACTCCAGAGGGATTAGCATTTGATGCAATTATGAAAGATATATTAGATTCTGCAAATGGCAAAGATGCATATTTTATTAATTTTAGTGATGGTATGCCATATTTTGATAAATATAGCGGATCGATGGCTCATCAACATACTAAGAAGCAAGTAAAGAAAATGAAGAATGCCGGCATTAAAGTATTGAGTTATTATATTAGTAGATTCGGCTATAATGATGATAAAATTAATAGAATATTCAAAACAATGTATGGAAAAGATGCAGTTACAATTGATACAGATAATATAGCAGCTGTTGCTAAATCAATGAATGCAAAATTTTTAGAAGTATGCTAGCATGGATAACTATATATGTATTATTAGGCATGCAGTTTGTATGGGCAGTAGAATGGGCAATGGAAAAAGAAGATCCATATGTTAAAAATCTTACAAATATACAGCGTATATTCATAAGCTTATGTTGGCCATTAGGAACAATACTTGTTATAATTATTCTGATTAAAAATTTGTTTAAATGAAAAAAATTTATTATATTAAATGGTGATAGAGGTTTTAGGTTGGTTGAGTACAGTATTAGTATTAGCAGGATACATTTTTAATGCAAAAGGTTTAGATAAGTCTGCTATGGTATTATGGATTGTAGGCGATGTAGGATGGATTACATATGATATATTTATTCAAAACATGAGTCATATGGTTTTAAGTTTAGTTATAATAATTATCAATCTTTACGGTATTTACAATAATATGAAACGTAAGAAACGTAAAACATTTTGGGATATAAATTAAAAAATAAAATATGAAACCAGTTATAACAATATGGATACCAGAAAAATCATTAACACAAATACATAGAGGTAATTATCCTAGTACATGGTGGAGGAGAGAACCATCTGATGATACTGCAATATGTATTTATGTTAGTTCAGATTGGTTTATTCAAATGAGAGATTATGAACAAGAGTTAGATAAAAAAAGTGATTTACCATTTTAAATATAAAATATGAAAAAAATTATTACAATATTAAGTTTCTTTATGGCAGGAGTGATGTCATGGTTTTCGCCGATACAAATGGCAGATATAGGCATATGTTGTACATCATGTCAATTAAAAAAAGAAGAAGAAGTTAAAATAGAACATGTTAAAGAAATAGAAGATATAGATGAATAAAATTTTAGATGTAGCCCCTGGCTATTTTACATCATTAACTTATGGGTTAATAGGTTGTATGTTTTTAATTGTATTGACAAATTTATTGATAAAGGTATTTAAAAGATTTGATAATATAGGTTATTCGATAGTATATGCAAGCCTATTTTTAAAGTTAGTTTTCTTAACTGCTTTTGTATTAGCAACAAGAAATAATATATCAGATCAAATAGTTTTTGCAGTAACTATATTAGTAGGGATAATGTATTCTACCGTAAATGTAATATTAAAATTAAAATGATCAAAAAAGAATGGTTTTGGATGTCGACCTATAAAAGACATAATAAAAAACATTGTCATTATTCTGGACTACCGTCCCCATTGGCATATGAAAATAAAAAAAGTAAAGTAACAATCATGAAAGAATCAGTATTAAAGTGGTATCCGATTATAATAGCATTTATTTGTTTATTGTATTCAGTAGCATTAGGATTAATAGGCAATACCGCCGAAGCAATGTATTCGGCACATTGGCCAGGTACAATATTATTATTTAGTATAGCAATCAATCAAATTAAAAAACAATGAGTATAGTATTTTTCGGTGTTGGGTTTGTTATATTTTCAATTTACCTAATATTCTTAATTGCAAATATAATATATAATGGTAATAAACAACAAGAAGAAAACTATCCAAATTTAGACAACGATGTTACAGATATGGATGGAATAGGTAATCAAGGCAGAATCCCACGTAAATGAAATACATTACCCAACACCCAATTAAGAAATCAGATTTAGGATTCCATGGAAATTTATTTGGTGGCAAACTATTAGCATGGTTAGATGCAGCAGCAGCAGGATTTGCTTCTGAATATTGTGATACACCTAGAATGGTAACTAAGAGTATTGATAAGTGTTTATTTAATAAACCAGCTAGAGAAGGACAACTTCTTAAGATATATGGCGATGTCGAATCAATTGGCAAGACATCTATCAATTTGAACTTAGAAGCTCGTTCTCATAATGTTTATAATGGTAAACAAAATGTTATACTTGCTACAAATATAACCTTTGTTAGGATAGACGAAATGGGAGATTCAATACCTATATCAGGTAGAGTAAAAGATAAGTTTAATAAACAAGAAAATATATTAGGAATAAATTCACCACTATGAAAAAAATAATTAACACATTGATACTAATAGCATTACTAGTAAGTTGTAATAAAATTAATAGCCAAATGTCTAATAACAAAGTTCCGGTAGATCTTAAAATAAATACTACAGAAACCAAACCTAAAAAATTAAAGTTTACAACAAAAACTATCCATATAAGCACTCAATGTATGATTGCAGGTACAGCATTAACAGTAGCTAGTATAATATCAATGGCCACTAATAATAATAGACATGAATGGGATGGACCAGGAATAGCAAAATATGTTACTCCAGATAGAGTAGCGTTAGGAATAGGATTATCATTTATTTCTTATGGATTGATCATTAAATTTTAAAAGATATGAGTAAAAAAAGTAGATTAGGGTATATTAGAAGAATACAACATATTAAATATGTAGAACAAATGGTAGTTGAAAGGCGAAGTAAAGTTATTAGTTCAGCATTAATGTATGGTAAGGTAAATTCTATTGATAGGGAGTTATTTATAAAATACAATGATTACCTTATGCAACTTAGATCTAAATGAAGAAACAAAAGTTACCTAAATATATACAAGATAAATTTAAGAAGCCGCAATTCAAAGTAGGGGATAAGGTTAAGTTTGAATTTCTAGGAGAGTCAGGAATAGGTACTATAACAAAGATACAAAAATTTAGTGATACAATAAATTATATGGTAAGCCATGGCAAATATTCATATCCATGTGGACTACAGATCAAAGAATATAGTAGTTATTATGCTGCTAGTATTGATTATGAGGTATCAAAAAAATTAAAAAAAGCTTGAAAAAAATTAGGAATCATGAGAAAATGTCCTTATATTTAAGTATAATTTAATAAGAGATATGAATATAGATAAAATACAAGAACAAGTTAATAAGAGTTGGAATAGTAAATCTCAATATGATTGGGAATTATGTTGTGCTATAAATTCAGATACCCCAGTTATTACTTGGGATGAGTATTCTGAAATGAATAAGATACATGTTGAGTTTGAAGAAGGCTGCGAGTATTTAGGATATGAATTACCTTACAAATCTAAATGGAATAATATATAAAAAATATGAAAGATCCAAAAATGATAAAAGGTATGTTCTTCAATGAAGATGTAGCCTGGGATAATATTTACCAAAGTGAATTTAAAGATATTTCAGTAACAGAGTTAGTAGAGAAATGTGAATACCTTGTTCCATTTCCATGTGACCCATGGAATATATCAGAAGATGATTTAAAAGAAATGTTAGGTCATTATGAAGGCAGAGAAGAATATGAAAAATGTATTGATATTCACAATGCAATAAATAGTGGAGCATATGCTAGTTAAATATATAGATCAAGAAGTAGAAGTAGATATAGATCCTTTTGATTGGGATGACTTTGAACTAAAAGAGTTAGTAGATAATGTTGCTGTCGGAATGTTCAATGACCAATTGGTAGAAATAGATAGAGATATGTATGAGTTTATGAATGCTCCAGAGAATAATCAGGAACCATGGGAAATGGGAGATACTCATGAATATATTCAAGGTGGATTAACTTACGATAAAGAACAAAGCTTTAAAAGCTTTCAAAAGAAGATTAAAGAACGTGAAGAAAATAAAAAATAAGATGCCGGAATATGATCCATGGACCGGCGAAAGGAATCCGTTGTTGCCCAGTGAGGATGTGAGGAAAGAAGAGTTTGGTAAGTTTGGTAAGCCTAGCTCGCATGCTGCTCGCAATGAAGAGACAACCTTCACGCCAGAGGATGCAACGGACATGATATTGACATTTTTAACAGATGAACTTCCAATCACATCTCGATATATTGATCAAGGTATGGTGAGAGAATGGATTGCAAAAACATATGGATTATGAAAGAACCAGATCGAGAGTTAGCAGCATTAACAGCCGCAATGATAATAGGATTGATTGCATGCTTATGCATTGCATCAGCCATAATACAAGGAATATGAAATGAGACAAGCAGTAAAACAAATGATCGTACTAGTGTATGCAACCATAATGACCGGGTTGTGTGTAGGTGCCATGATACAAGTGTCAATGGCACGTGAAAAGGAAACCGAATTGATTGATCAGCTATTGGATTGTGAAGCCGAGGGGGCCAAACAGTTTGATGAGATCATGCAGTTACAAACAGACAATCAGATATTGGGTTCATGTTGTGCAAATCAAGGA
>Ga0181379_1001136_pt1 | contig 12598 bp, 9 predicted proteins | sample 2SPOviralmetaG_FD_130115 | JGI IMG/M metagenome (GOLD analysis project Ga0181379, IMG submission 130115) | Marine viral communities from the oligotrophic San Pedro Time Series (SPOT) site, San Pedro Channel, CA, USA - 2 SPOT_SRF_2009-07-10 | ecosystem: Environmental > Aquatic > Marine > Strait... | reverse complement strand
GGTAGTGGCTACACCCTTTCAGACACAACCCGGGTTATGGCAGGAGAATATCTCCACGCAACAGTTGACATCACCAATACGACAACCATGGTCGTCCCTGGGTTGTCTCAAACAATTGCATTCAATGTAACCAATACGGGTAATGCTCCAACTTCCTTTGATCTAACCTCCGGCATATCCGTTAACGCCCTCAATTGGGATCACAACATTTCAATTTCCAACACTGGAGAATTGCAAGTTGGTGAGGTCGTAACTGGATTCATCACTCTTGAAGTGCCCCCAATCCAGATGCCATTGGTACCTGCTGAGCACAATCGGGCTGGAGATAGTCTGAGCGCATACATTTTCGCAGAGGCTGACACTGGAAGCATACCAAACACGGATACAGGGCAAGTCGAAGTGCGGCCTGTTATCGCTATTGATCCTGGATTGCCGTTTGAAAGCATCACGCTAAGTCAAAACGACGTTCTTGATGCTGGGCAATCTACAGGCATTAACGAAATTCTTGGTCTAACAGTTCAGGTTCGACACAATCTTGCCTCCGATATTACAGAAACCGTTGATGCGGATTTAGCGGTTGGAGACATTACATTCGAAGCCCTAACCTCTGGAGGATTCAACGAGGTTGATCGCTGGAATGCCACTGTTACGCCAAATCAAACAACAGGATTGTCACTTGGTCAAAGTTTTGCTGCATCTTTAGGAATTCAAAGTCGTTCGGGGCAAGTTCCTCTTGCAGGAACAATCAAGATTCCAGTAACGACGACTCCTACGCTAAGCGCAGTTCACGTGGCCTCTTCTGTATACGCACCTGCAATCACTCAAAATCTTTCGATTATCATTCCAAAGGTCATCAATGGAGAAATTACTGAAGCAGGGCCGCTTGATGCCAACGTTGGCGTCGATACTGACTTCATGTTCACATTTGGAAACACAGGCAATGACCGCTCATCATATCGATTAGAAATAGAGCAAAATTTGCCTACAGGATGGGAAGCCAGCCTTGAGACAACCAGTCCAAACAATACCATCGTTGATCTTGCGAGTGACCTCGAAGACTATCCTGCAACATCAGGCGTGCATTTGTCACTGGTCACACTGACTGTGAAAACGCACCCTCTCGCACCTTCAGGTCTTCTTCAACCTCTTACAGTACGTTACTATGACTTGGATTCAGGCGCCTACATTGGCGAACAAACAATGGACATTAGGGTCGGAGAGACAATCAACGCCTCTATAACACCAGAGAGTCAGATGATTGAATCAACGCCGTACGAATCTCCTTCTGCATTCGTTGTCATCAAGAACACTGGAAATGGGCCAACTACCTACAGCGTTTCGATTGATGATGGCGGGTATGACGACGTTGCATTTGAACTCGACACATCGAGTAGTGTGATCATCGCTGCTGGATATGAATCCTCTGTCCGAGTGAACATTATTCCAACTGCAGAAGCGAGTGCGGATGAATTTTACATGGCGACTGTTACGGTTTCCATGGTTGATGAAAACGGCTTATTGATTGAACTGTATGCAGACATCATTGCGAATATGTCTGAAGTTCACGATGTCCTTCTTAGCACTCCGGAAAATCTCGCAGCAGTTCCAGGTACAATCGTAACCTTACCGTTTGATTTGGAAAATACTGGCAATCTTGTTGAAACAGTAAACGTGAATATTTCGATTGACGGTGGATGGGATGCAACTCCAATAGTCCAAACCTTCACTCTCCCAATTGATGGTTCTTCATCTGGTACCTTTGATATCACAATACCTGCCCTCGACGGTACTGATAATATGCTCAACGGAGCAATTCATGATGCTAACATTACCGTGTTCAATACTGCCACTGGTGAAGTGTATGTTGAGAGCAAGGTACAACTTCTCGTCGCCCCTGTCTTCACCTACATACTTGAGGACTGGGAGAGCGAATACTTCTTCCATCAAGGTGACAATCGTGAATGGACTGCCGTCATTACCAACACAGGGAACCAAGATGTTGTCGTTAATGTAGGCTATCAAATTCTCATGCCAGGACTCTCCATCGAAAGTAACGATTGGAGTCTCTCAAGTACCGCTCCTACTCAGTTATCACTGCCAAGAAATGCCCAAGTATCTCTGACAGTAGGTGCTAACGCTGTCGAAACAAATCCTGATTTGACCACTGCTGCTGATTTCCGTATTACCCTCACCCCAACCGATGTGGATGTAGAGGGAAGTGGTGAATTCACAACCGAGCTGAAAATGAAGAGATTGTTTGACATCGGCTATGCAAATCAATTGCAAGCTCCCGCAAACGACGATCCAATTGCGGTCTTCATTCCATATTCTCACATTCCATCGTCGAATGATGCTCCAACAAACTACTCAATTGAGATATGTGGCATCACCCGCCTACTGGACTTTAATTCACTCGGCTTATCAGAGGACGATTACGTTTGGAACATTTCCATAATCAATCTCGAAGGTGCTGAATCCACCCATTACGTAAATCTCACGCAGCCATGCGTCCCAGGAACTAACGTTATTGAACTTCCTGAGCGAATTAAGTACGTTCAATCACCTCCGTTGACTTTCATGGTAAAGGTTCCAGACCGACCTAATATTCTCCCCGGTGATGGATTTGACCTTGACATTCGCCTCTACCACCCTGATGAGCATAATGACTACACAGTATACACCGAAGAAACATTCACATTTGCTCTGAATATGTATGCTGATCCAATGATTGACCCATCCTCGCAACGTATTGTCGATGCTGATGGTAACGAACTCGATGAATTGATGGAAGGTCAAACAGCATATCTTGAATTCATACTGAAGAACGAAGGCACTGCGCTTGCAGTCGGTGTGAATTCAAATCTTGAATGCACCGGCTTGGTCATCAACGACAAAACTCCAGTTGTCTCCTTCTTACCTGAAGGCGCGGAAGAAACACTCCGTTGGCAAGTAACAGGGGAGACACTCGACTGGTGGGAGCAAGGTGTCGATGCTGATTGTACTGTCTCGATTGTTTCATCTTATGCTTTGAACAACGTTGTTGAAAACGATGTATTGGAATTCAAGCAAACAATTGATTCCAGCGCTCCTTCTCCAATAACCGTACTTGCTGGATTTGGAATTGCACTTATCATCACAATAGGATTACTCGGCCTTACAAATCAAAACGAGAAATACAGACTTGGAGCGGTTTACTCCGGCGTCGTCATGCTTGGTTTTGCCTTCCATTTGCTCGATTACTTCTGGTGGGGCCCAAGCATTATCGCTATCACTGCTCTATGGGTTTGGCGCATGGCATGGCGTAGTAGTGAAGAATTTAGATACATTCACGAGGATTACCAACGTGCCAGAAAGGGAATCTCAACCATTTACGCAGATCACTTCCAAGCGTTAGCAGATTCAAGGAGACAACTCACAGTGATCCTCAGCCTTCCTCTTCTCGGATTCGTCGCTGTAATTCTCGGATTGCCTCCGCAAATGTCTCCTGATGAGACAAATTTGATTTCTCTTGTTGGCTATATCCTCCTCTCAACAATCGTCGTTTGGATTATTCTCCGACGCTCCAACAATATGTATGGTTCCCTTTACGGGCGACTCACTGACATCGAAGTCAAAGCAACACGAATCGAACGTGATCTTGGTGATCCAGCTCGTTTACTCAACGACCTTGCAATGGAAGGGCTTGACCTCTCCGCAATTATCGAACCGCCTCAGTCGACAGTAGCGGCTGAATCAAACGAGGAGGTGATGTCTGATGGCGAAGAGCAAGTCTGATGATGTTGATTTCACAATCGACGCCGATCTTGAAGACGGTGATCTGGCGGATGCACAAGCTGCAATAGCGGCTTCCACAGAAAGCGCACAACGCCTCATGCAAGCGAGCAGAGAACTCGAAACCCTTGTCCAGGGTGTTGTCAGCGACGAAGTCAATTCATTAGCCACAACCGAACTTGACATGCTCCAAGCACGTTCTTTCCTCGAAGCCCATCGCCTTCGAAGAGCACGTCGTAGCGTTAAGAAAGCTGAGAAAGCACTCGAAGTCCTCGAAGAAGATGTTCTCTATCTGCGTCGAAGCATCGCTATGCTTCATCGTTTACTACGTGAGAAAGCCCTTGCCGAAGAGGAAGTTGAAAATGTTCTTAGAAGACTCAGAAACGCTACCGGCGCCGCAGAAATCGGTGATGTTGGATACGCTGCTACAGAAGTCGAGTACCTTGTCGATGATCTCATCGGCGGTAATTCATCAACCCTTAATCCATTCTTGTTCAGGCATTTCTGGCTCTCCGTCGATACTCGATGGCCTGCTGGTGGAGAGACTGGCGTTCTACTTGTACGAATCATCAATGATGGAGATATTCCGCTTCCAATGATGCGTTTGCAGCCTCCAGTTCCAAGAGGATGGGTTGCTAATCCTTCGTTCATTGACGTACCAGTCATCGGCCCAGGCGGTAATTTACCAGTTCGATTTGAAATCAATGCTGATCGACGACACGGCTCTGATGAAATACCTCTCTCTCGAAAACTTTCAATAGCAACCGGGTATGAAATGAGGAATGGTAACGTCATGGTAACTATTCGAGCTCAAAACCGTTCAATGGAACCTCTTTCAGATGTTCTTATCCAGCCATGGCTCCCACCAGGCTTTACCGCCGACAAAGTGCCATTCATTGGCAGACTAACTCCTGACGAAGTAGCAGTAATACGCATGCCACTTCGCATAGACTTGGGTCAAGGAGGTGCTTCTTGACCCCATCCATTTCCAACCTCTTCGGAGGAAGGACGAGTAAAAGGTGATAAAATGAAAACCGAAAAAGAAACGAAGCAAGACGAACTTGCTGCTATCGGTATTGGTGCAATGATTGTATTCATTGCATTGATTCTGGTTGCGGCAGTAGCGGCAGCGGTCATTATTCAGACCGCAGAAAAGCTGCAACAGAACGCACAAGCCAGTGGTGATGACACCCAAGAGCAGATGTCCACGAAAGTGATTCTTCTCTCTTCAGTCATCAACGACATGACTGGAGGTACTGAATCTCTATTCATTACCTTCGAGTTGGCACCAGGGTCTGAACCTATTCTAGGTGATGATCTGGCATTCACGGTTATCTGCGAAGGCGCAGGTGCAGCCGTGGCTTTTGCCGATGGTGACTTCACTGGAGCAACAGTACACACTGGCGACGGTGCAGGTGGTGCAGCAATCACACTCAACCCGGGAACAACCTATGTTTTCGTCATGAGTGTTGCTAACTGTGCTCCATCAGCTAACACTGACCACATTATGGTAATTTCAGTAATCGGTGGCGGAACAACATACGAAGAACTGCAATACGGCAGTGCTCCGACTGTTGGGGACGTCGTTGTTTGAGGTGATTTATTATGAAGAACACACAAGAAAAGAATTTGAAAAACGATAACCTAGCCGCAATCGGTATTGGTGCAATGATTGTATTCATCGCACTTATCCTCGTTGCTGCTGTAGCTGCAGCGGTCATTATCCAGACTGCTGAGAAACTACAACAGAACGCTCAATCCACTGGTGACGACACCACTGACGAAATGTCTGGTAAAGTCCAAGTCCTCAACGTGTTTGTAAACGACGATGAAAACTTCGAAGTTTACTTCCGTTTGGCTGCTGGTTCTGACGATACTCAAGACACTGACATCCTCTGGCAGGTTTTCTGCGATGATGGTGCTGGTGGTATGGATCGTCTAGCCGGTGACTTTTCAGACAATGCTGTTTCTCCACTTGATGGAACAGTTGCTGTCAACCGCGTTGACGCAGGTGTAGGATACCGTACTACAATCGATGGCGATGACGGTGCTGGAAACGACTGTGGTCCAAACGCATTGTTCCAAAACAACGTCAAGGCAACACTTTACCTCCACGTAGTTGGCGGTGGAACAACCTACGACGTTCTCAAGGTAAACGACGACTCTATTGGGTCCGTGGTGGTCTGAGTCGACCTGCGTGATATCTTTCCTATGGTAAGATAAACGCAGGAGGTTGTACCATGGCATGGCCATTTGGTGGCAATGCAGGGAACGACCGGGATGCAGACGCGGAACTCGCTGAAGAGCGCTTGAAAATCATGGCCAATGTGGCCATTGAACAAGTACCTCTCCCAGAACAAGGAGAGTTGAGTGAAGAAGATGCTTGGACCATTTCACCCGGTCCGACTCGAGCACGCCTAAACAGTATTGGATCAGTACCAAGTGTTGCAGCAACGCTAGCTCCGGCAGCGCCTGTCAACGCCCAGGTTGATACATCTGGATTAGAACGAATGATTAGCAGTCGACTCGACATGGTTGAGGACGTACTTCGCTTAGTAGAGCATAAAATGGAGGAATCCATTGTTGCTCCTGCTGTAGCTGGGGCGTCTGAAGAAACTGATGTTGGATCAGCTGATGGTTCATCCGTAGATGGAAACGTAGGCGATACAATCGTTACTGCTGATGGGGAAGTACTCCCTGTAGGTGACGGTGTAGATCGTTTGCGTCAATCCGATGAAGCACGTCTTGTTGAATTGTATGAAGCACAAGCACTTGCGGCTAACCCATTCCTTGCAAAGGGCTCTTATGAGCAGGCTGCAAATGATGGTGTAGGTGCTGCAATGGTTGCTGCCCTTTTGTTGGATAACTTATCTGGCATGGCAGCGGTGAGCTTTGCTCAAAAAGCAGTTCAAAGCGGTATGTTGACCGATGTCGAAGGACGATCAGTTCTCGCTATTGTTCAACTAGCTGCCCCAGGCGAAGCAGAATCTGCATTGAATGATCATCTTTCACATAGAAAGTTGTTGACATTCTCTGCAATCGTTGAATCTTGGAGAAGCAAAACTCCTTACTCGGAGGAATGATACATGGGTGCTTCGGTTGGAATCGGTGCTCTTATTGTTGGAACATCATTGATGTTGGTCTTTGCACTTGCTGTGCAGAGTCTCGACAGCAGGATGGAAACCAGCCTTGAGATTATCGATGATGCCGGAGAACCCCTCCCATCATTCAGAATTGATGATGCTACATTGTGGGAAGGGGCGGTCTTAACCGTCACCATCGCCACGAATGGAAGTGGATATCAGGATGGAACACTCGTTGAACAAAGTGGATCTGGAGGGTTCTCAGGAACTTTCACAGTCGACGCTGCAGGAGGAATTGAAACCGTGACTATCACCAATCGCGGGAATTACTCGTCCCCTCCTACAATTATCGTCGACCCAACAGGTCAACTCGTTGGGTCCTCGGGTGCGACATTCTCATCTGATATTGGGAATTTCATTTACAGCAATCTAACAAACACAGGTCCAGTGACCATCAAGAATCGAGAAGCATGGCTTTTCCTTGATGGTGGTACGAGCGAGGAACCAACCAATCTTGGTTCGGTTACAAGCGGAACTACCACGCACTGGTACCCGGGCGAAACCATTCAACTCGAATGGGCTGAAGACGGTGCTACATCCTACGAACGAATTTCATTGACATCCAAAGGATTGACAATGGTAAACACATTAGCATGAGGTGACTAAATGGCAGACGGCGGAGCATCATCTTTCATCTTCTTGACAACAGCATTGTTGGTCTCAGGCCTTGTAAGTGTCGTTCTCATTAATCAATGGGGGGACATGGCAAAGGCATCTCAAGATCAAACTCGTGCAATGGAAGTAGACCAAGCAACAAGTCTTGGATTTGCAGGTGACCCTATGATGGTTGCTTACGATAATACAGCCACTCCAGATGATGAAATGACGTTTTACTTGCAAAATACAGGAACAACTCTCCTTGATACGAGCACCCTTGTGGTTCTCGTGGATGGAACTACAGTTAGTTCTTCCATTACTACGTCCCTCATACCTGCTGCAGGTACTGATTGGGATTCGGATCATTTGGTTGAAGTTACTGTAAGTTCGTCATCTTGGTCTTATGCTAACGGAACTGATGTTTCCCTGACAGTCATTGTCTCGTCAGAAGTTACCAATGGTTACCGTGGAACAGACACGATCTCACTGGAGGTGCGTTTGTATGGTTGAGAGATTAACAGAGAAACCGAAGCCAGTTGAGGACGGATTCCCGTTCGATGTTGAAACAGACAGTCTTGCAGATTCTCTTGGCCTTCGATTACCTAATCGCAGTATTCTGATGCTGCAAGGTGGAGTCGGTGGTGGAAAGTCTCTCGTGAGTCAACGTCTGGTTCACGGTCTTCTCGAAAATGATGTCAAAGTACTCGTCATCACGACTGAACTAACCACCCGCGGTTGGATTGAACAAGTTGAATCGATAGGTTATGGTGTCACTGATGCTCTGACCAATGGTAATTTGATGATATTCTCTCGTTTTGGAACAGTAGCGGAGCCGATTCCGAATGTAGGAATTGACGAAGTTCTGTCAAGCGAAGCAGTTGAAGAAGCAGACATTGTCATAATTGACGCTGCAAGTGCTCTTATGCCATCAGGTATGAACGATCAGGATCGTTTCAATCTCATACAGCGTTTGAGAAGAATAGCTTCGACTGGTCGAAGCATCCTGCTCACAGTGGATAGCGATGAAATGGATCACAAACTCCTACACGCCATGCGTGCAAGTGCTGAAGTTGTTCTCGATCTGACGACCAATCTCATTGGTGGAGATTTGAAAAGAACTCTCATTGTCACACGCTACTTGCGTGCTGCAGGGCCTGTTCAGTCTTCAATAGGCTGGAGAGTTGAACCTGGAATGGGCTTCATCGTCGATATTACGGCGGTAAGTTGAGGTGGAATTATGGCTGATGAGGATTTAAAATTCGCACGAGGTGATCTCGCTTCAGTTATGGCTGCCCATACACACGTTGCCGAATGGGTTCGTGATTTCGAAAAGAAATACGGTTCACGACCGATCTACTACGGTCCGCTCGATAGAGACGCTAAGAAGCAACGTCCCCTCAACCTCATTTACATTACCAAAGAACCTGTATTTGTCCATATCTACGAACCTCCTGCCGATGAAGATGGTGGAGGACAAGTCCTCTGGTTCGGTCTTGAACCACAACTGAATGAAGAAGAAGAAAACATTCGACGTGATTTAGTGGAAACTCTTCTCCAGGAAGCACCTACGGCTCCAACGTTTACGACTGATTCTGAGTTCGAAACAATTCTTGGTCAAATGATTGACCGATATACAATCCTCGATACTGAAGCCAATGTTAGTACTCGACGACGTGGTCGTATGTGGGAAATCATCGGTTTGGAAGATAAGAGAGTCGTTGTCACAGAAGCACAAAGAGATCGACTTCGATACATTATTGTTCGAGACCTCATTAAAAATGGTCCTCTTGAAACATTATTGTCCGATGAAATGCTGGAAGATATCCACTCTGTCGGACTAAAACATATTCACATGGATCACAAGGTGTTCGAAATGGTCACCTCAAACATCCGTTTCCGTGAACGAGATATCCTTTCTCGTTATCTCCGTTCTATGTCTGAGCGTATTGGGCGTCCAGTATCGGACAACAATCCAATCATTGACGGAGCCCTCCTTGATGGTTCTCGTATCAACATCATCTTCTCTGATGACGTTTCGATGCTTGGTCCATCATTTACCATTCGTAAATTCGCAGAGGAAACAATTTCGATTACTCAACTGATCCAATGGGGCACGATGAGTTCGCAAGTTGCAGCATACATTTGGCTGTGCCTTGAATACGGAATGTCCGTCTTGGTGTCTGGTGAAACAGCATCTGGTAAGACCACAACACTCAATGCAATTCTTCCATTCATCGACCACAACGTAAAGATTTACTCCGCTGAAGATACTCCTGAAGTGAAAGTAAGCCACAAGATCTGGCAACGCCTTGTAACGCGCAGTTCAAAAAATGAAGACTCAAGCGTTGAGATGTTTGACTTGCTCAAGGCAGCATTGCGTTCAAGACCGCGATACATCATTATTGGTGAAATACGTGGTGTGGAAGGTGCTACTGCTTTCCAAGCCATGCAAACAGGGCACCCTGTAATTGCTACGTTCCACGCATCTTCAATCGTTAAGATGATTCAACGTTTTACAGGGGATCCGATCAATGTTCCAATTCGTTTCTTCGACAACCTCAATTTCGCAATTTTCCAAGAAGTTACTGAGACGAATGGAAACCTCGTTCGTCGTATTACGGGTGTAGACGAAGTTATCGGATACAACAAACACAGCGATGGTGTCTTGACTCGTGGTATGTTCGAATGGGATCCTCTGAAAGACAAGCATTACTTCCGTGGTATGTTCCAATCTCACCTTCTCGAAAACAAGATTGCTGCTCAAGCAGGATTTGCAAATAAGCGTGATATCTATGATGAAATGTTGCGAAGAGCCTCGGCCCTTGACCGAATGGTTGATCGTAATCTAACGCATTATGACGATGTATTTGGCCTCCTCAATATCTATTACAACAGCGGATGGGAAACCTTTGACAAGGCTGTTGATAGTTGGGTCAGCCAAAAAGACCGATGAGGAGATGATGAAGCATGGAACGAATGCCGATGTGGCAAATTGCCATCCGTCGGCTCGAGATGCCGATTAGTCGTTTCGTTCTAGTTTACGTCGGCGGCGCTTTTGCAATGGGTCTTATCGGCTCGCTATTACTGATTTTTCTTACAGGTGGATTGGCAGAAGGAGCTCTTTTCTCAGGAATTTCCGGAATTTTATTGATTCTTGTTCTTCCAATAATTGCTTCCCTTGGAGCTATTGCTTTTCCAATGCTTGAAGTAACTCGTTCAGCGAATATGATCGAGCGAGAAATGCACATGTTCATCACGCGTATGGGTATTTTATCTCTTGGAGAAGTCGGTGCGCAGACTATCTTCGATATCCTCAAGCAAATGAGAGATTATGGTGAATTAGCATCTGAAGTACAAAAGATTGAGACACTTGTTGACAAGTGGAATACGTCCTTGCCAGAGGCAGCTCGTATCGTAGCACAACAAAGTCCAAGTCCACTCTGGACCGATTTCCTCGACAGAATGGCATTTTCAATTGAAGCAGGACAACCTATTGATGAATTTATGCGTTCAGAGCAAGAAACTGTCGCAGAACAGTATAACACACTCTACGATACCAGGTTGGAAAGCGTTGATACAATGCAAGAAATCTATGTTTCAATGGTCACTGCGGGACTGTTTGGACTGGTTATTGCAGGAATTCATCTTGTCTTGTTCGAAGTGGGAGGGGAAAACGATGCTCCGATTGAAATCGCAGCACGGCTTCGTTTCCTACTTCTTGCCTCATTCCTTTTCATTATCATTCAAGTTGCAGCCATGATGGCCTTTAGAGCAACCATTCCTCGAGACCTCATCTTTGCGAGGGATGAGTTGGAAACTCCGTTTCGAATAAATTTCAGAAGAGCACTGCTTGCTTCGGGTGCAGTGTCGTTGTTCCTTCTGTTGGTGACAGTCTATGTCGTTGCCAGTTCATGGGAAGCAATCAGCAGTCAATGGGACCGATATGGACTCATTCTAATTGCCGCTCCTCTTTCTCCACTCCTCGTACCTGCTTGGTTAATTCGCAAAGAAGAAACAAACGTATTGCGAAGAGATACCGCCTATCCAGACTTTATTCGTGCGTTAGGCGGTACTGCTCAGGCGCGTAGTGCAGAACCTTCTGCAACAATCAAAGCACTCCGAGGTGTTGATTTTGGTATGCTCGACTATTCAATTGACCGACTTGAAAAGCGGTTATCAACACGTATTGATTCCGATCGTGCCTGGGATTATTTCAATGCAGATACCAATTCTGCCGTCATTTCTCGCTACACTCGCATCTACATCGAAGGAGCACAATCATCCGGCAAACCTGCTTCGACAGCAGAAATGGTTTCTCGTTCTGTGGGTAACCTTCTGTCCTTAAGACGCCGACGTGCGCTTTCTGCGAATACGATGTGGGGAGTTGCCCTTGGTCTTCTCATTGCAAGCGTAACCTCGCTTAACGTGACCATCTCGATTGTACTTCAACTTGGAGAAGCGATCGCAGGTGTTGCGACAGGGCTTGCATCTACTGATGTTGGAGCGTTGCAAGACTTTGGTTCTGGTATTGCACTTCCTGTAATGGAAGATGCCGGCTCAGTTGAAGATAATATTCGTATGTTCAAGATTATTGTCTCGATTCTTGTCTTGGGCCAAATCATTGCTGTTTCAGCGATTGCCACTCGATTGCGTGGTGGCGGTAAAACAAGTGCTGCCGGTCAAGCCATTCAATTGCTATGGATTGCGGGGATCACCTCTTGGATTACCGCAGTTTTGCTCGATGGGGCTTCATCAGTGTTTGGAGTTTAGTTAACGCTCCATCGTTAATCAGATGGTATGTTAGGTAAAACAATCCGTTTACTTTAGCGTCTGCCTTTTGGCCGATTCCTCTTTTCTTCTTCGGAGATTCTTTTCTTCGTAGCAGCCCAAGAGCATATTGGGCAAGTTGTCAAATCATGAAATCGAGCAGGACAGTATTCTCTTCCAAAGAAAATGATTTGCAGATGTAAGTCATTCCAAGCCTCTTTTGGGAATACGGCTTTGAGATCTTTTTCGGTTCGCTCAACGTTACTTCCATTGGACAAACCCCAGCGAGCTGCGAGTCGATGTATGTGGGTATCGATAGG
>Ga0181379_1001134_pt1 | contig 12607 bp, 13 predicted proteins | sample 2SPOviralmetaG_FD_130115 | JGI IMG/M metagenome (GOLD analysis project Ga0181379, IMG submission 130115) | Marine viral communities from the oligotrophic San Pedro Time Series (SPOT) site, San Pedro Channel, CA, USA - 2 SPOT_SRF_2009-07-10 | ecosystem: Environmental > Aquatic > Marine > Strait... | reverse complement strand
CATTTGTATACACCTTGTTTTTCTCCCTTAGTTACAATTGTACCAGCACCATACAAGCATCCACCTTTGCCACGAATATCAATTTTACAATCCTCATCTTGAGTTTGTTTTATTTCAGGGTCATATTCAAAATAATAATGTAAACCACCAGATTTAGTCCTTACAGTATAAGTGTCCCATTTTGGTTCTTTACCAAATAAGTCAATAAATTTTTTTGTAATAGGATTAGAATTCAATTCTTCATCAGATAATTTATATGAAAAGTCTAAGTCTAAACCAGTAATATTGTTTTCTTCACCAGTTATAACAGCGTGATTACCAGTAATATCTTTACTTCTGGTATCACACCATTTACCTTTTATCATATTAGTTGTATTTTTTACTAAGGGTAATTTCCACCACATATAATCTATATTAGGTAATTTGTTATTGATAGTATTTTTGTTGTTTGGCATACTTTGTTATGTATATATATATATATAACAAAATAAATCTCTAAGCCTTTTATAATAAAATCTATAGTATTTTTATTTATTCTTGAATATGTCCAATTTCAATAAGTTTTGGAATATCATCAGGATATTTTTTTTTATACTTCTCAAGGTCACCTTTACTTTTCCAATATTTATATCTCCTCTTTACTTTGCACAAATCACAATTGTCTTTATAATAAGCTCTGCTTTTTTCAATGTGATTAGTTCTAAATTCTTCATTAGTTGAATATTGTTTATGATAATATTTCATAATTGCTCTTTTTGTATATTCTGGAACTTTTCCATTATAAGTTTCTTTTTGTGTTTCTGTCATTTCTATATATATATACATAATATTTTCTTATATAGTTTTTTTATACAATAATAAATATATATTATAAATATATATATGAAAGTTGAAATCAAACCAAGTACTCGTAAAGATAAGAAATTTGTGGCAATATTTTATGATAATGATAAAAAAGTGAAAACAACTCATTTTGGTTCAAAAGGAATGTCAGACTTTACAATAAATAAAGATAAAGAAAGAAAAGAAAGATATTTAGATAGACATAGAAAAAGAGAAAATTGGGATTCATATATGACTGCTGGTAGTCTTAGTAGGTGGGTTCTCTGGAACCGACCAACTCTAAAAGCATCAATTGCTGATTATAAGAAAAGATTCAAATTGAAATAAAAATAATTGTCGGACATTTGGCATTTATTATCAGTAAGTAAAATCGTGCCAATTGTCCGACATTTGTAATATATAATACATAACATTACATATATTATTCTTGAATTGAATCACCAATAGCAACAACTTTCTCAAAGTTATGATATGCTAAAGGTGGATTCTCTTGAAGATCTAAATATAAAAAGTCATATCTGTTAGGTGTAGCTTTTTGATATATTTTCAGAAAGTTTTCTTCACCACCAAATAAGTCTCCATATTCAGATGCTACATTCATCAGTTCTTTCTTATTTGGGAAAGGAGAACCAATAATTACATCTGTTGCATTACTTCTAACAACAGGTGAAACAGAATTTGTGAATTTTTGAGAAGAAATAATCATCAATTTTATATTATAATGTCTGAATCTACTTGCCAAATGATTTACAGTTGCTTCTCTTTTTACAGAACCCAAGCAATCATCAAGTACAATTGCAATTTCTGGTTGTTCTTCTTTCTCAAATTTGATTTGATTATTTACAATATTATTTATAATATTATCATCATATTTATCATACACATCATAAACTTTCAATAAATGTCTTGATGTAACATCATTCATAATTGTATTGGATAATATATGAACATTATCAAAACAATCTTGTCCATACATACTATCTGATAATAATAGATTACTTATAATAGTACTTTTACCAGTCTTTACTGGTGAAATCATCAATAATAATGAACCACCACCAACACCACTTATATTTGGTAAATGTGGATGAATATTCTTTTTAGGTGCTTTCACATTATCTGGATCTTTTATTTTTTGAACAATTGGTAATTCCATATATATATATTTATAATATATTTTATTTTTAGAATATATTATAAAATTATCTGAAACAAAATTCCCATTCACTCTTTCTTGGAATTTGTACTGCATTCATTACTTTCTTTTTTATTACTTCTTCTTCTTGTTGTTTCTTCAATAAGACTGCTTCTTCATCTTTTTTCTTTTTCTTTATTTCTTTTCTTTCTAATCTTTTTCTTTCTGCTAATTCTAAGGCATTAGCCACTGCCAATTGTACATCTTGTGGTGTAATATTATGATTATAAACTGGCATTGTTTCTAAATTTTGCTTTTCAACTTCTTTCATTTTCTTTTTATATTCTGCTTTTTTTCTTCTTGTTTCTGCTGCTTTCTCTCTTATTCTTGCTAAATGTTCTAATCTTGCTTGTGATGGTTTACCTTTTCTTTTATCAACCTTTTTTGGTTTCTCTGCTGGTTTCTCCTCTATTTTCTCTTCAAATACTGGATGTGGTTCTGGGTCTGGTTCTTGTATTACTTCTGCTTCTTCAATTTCTTTTTCTAATTCTTTTATTTCCTCTTCTATTTCTTGTACTGGTTCTACTTCTAATACCTCATTATGCTCTTCAACTGGTTCTTCTTTTATTGTAACCTTTTTTTCTTTTTTTCCTTCAAATACTATATTTTGTTCTAACTTTTCTTTCGGTAATATAGTAGGTGCTTCAGCAATAATTTCCTTTTTAGCAACAATCATTTTGGGCAATAAATCTTTCATATATATCTATATAATATTATATTTTTAGTATTGTTTTTCTTTCGGTTTTATGCATAATGTTATAATGGATTTCCCAGTGATACCTGTCTTGAATTTCTCAAATATATCAACTAAATCAATGCCTAATTGTGATATATTTATTTCTTCAGTATTACCAATATCAATATATATCAATTCTGGTGGTGTTAGATAGACGACACCCTCTGAATCAGAATTGTATTGACCTATTGAATAGATGACTTTAGATGTTCCAGACTTAGCACCATTATATGTCGTAATTGGTAGACCATTCAATCTCACTAATAATGGATGTGATACATCATAAAATACTGGTGCAGATAATGATACAAATTTTGTCAGTTGGTCTGCTCCTGTGTTATATGTTGAATCAATGACTGAATAAGGTTCAAAACCTAACATTCTTACAACATTTGCTGCTGGATATAAACTTCTTCTTGTATTAGTTGGTCTGCCTAATGTTGTTGCTGGATCATAAAGTAAATTATCACCAACAACTAAAACAACTTTTACATCCATATAAGTTTTACCAGCAGTCAATCCTTTGTATGTTCTTGTTTGTGCTACTATTGGATTGAATATTCCTCTTGCTTCTAATGAACGAAGCCATTGTAAACCATTTCTGAATGTATTTTCTACACAACCATTATACCAACTTCTTCCATAAGGAATTGCTTTATGGGCGGAATATGCTGTAACTTTCATTTGTTGATTTTGATTTGCTAATTCAATTTTAGGATATAACATCCATTGTGCTTGATTGAGTGGTTTAGTACATTTTGTCAAATCAGTTGTTACTTTGGGTTGTATCAATCTTTTTAGAGTTCCAGCAGTTTCAATCAAATAAATAGTAACTTCTTCATTTTCAACTTCAAATCTTATCCCTTTATGACCAGTTCTTGTTGCTGGATATTTAGCACCAGAAAAATCAGAATTAGTAGCATCATCATAATTTATTGCAATCATCTGTGTTTCATCACCACCTAAATTTACCATATGATAAACTTCAAATTTTTCATTTATCATTTCAACAACATATTCAAAATTATTATCCATTTCACCTCCTGTTGTATAATTGGGTGGTGCAGGAAGAGATGATTTTGTTGGTCGTGTCAATCCTACTCTGAAATCTTTGTATAATCCACCTAATGCTACCCATTCAAAATCACATTGACCACTTGCTAATGATAAAGGATATTCTGTTCCAATAGCACACGATAAACCATCAAATTTTACAGATGCTCCACCTGTTTTAGATACAGTTCTTGTTAGACTTCCATTTTCCCAAGTGAAGTTTGATGAACCTGGAGTCCAAGTCTGCCATACATCACTAATATTTTGAGTTCCACTACTATTATGCTGTATAAAATCAATATTGAAACCTTCAAAAGCATTTGTTGCAGCATTTTGTTCTACAATAACATTTTGTAAACCATCAAATTGTGGATTCAAAGTAAATTTATTTAGTATCAATTCTAATCTTTGTGCAAAATCATCAACAGATACTGTTCCTGCTGGAAAATTATTAGTATCACCAAGAGTTCCTGTTTCTGATACAAAATTGGCAACAATTGGATATGAAGTTGTTTCTGCCAAATATGTATCAGTATCTCTATCTAATTCTTCACCAATAAATATATGTAAATTATTTCCCATTCCTAAATGAATTGTTTTACTATCTTGAAATCTTATTGATTGTAAAGCAACTGCTGAATCTTTTGGAACTCTTATTGGTCTTTGAAAGTAATTTTTGAATGAAAAGGGTTGTTCAATAAATGATTGACCGCTTGCACCTGAATTTTGCTGTTCTGAAGAAAGCACAACTAATGACATTTTTTTCTATATATTTATAAAATATATTATAATTATATAAATAAAATAATGATAAAATTTGTTGTTGATATGAAAAGTATACAAGAACCAAAAAAACTGAATCCTAAACATATATTTGAACCAAAAACAAAACCAAAACCAAAAACAAAATCAACTAAAAGAAATAGTAAATGATACTGGTTTCTTTATTATAGTTTTTTTTTCTTTTGAATCTACAATTCCTTTTGTTCTTTTACCATATCTAACTTGATTCACTTGATCTTTATTTTTTTGATACCATTCTTTGTAATATTCTTGTGTTTGAAATTTCTTGATTTGGTTTCGTTCCAATACATAGTTTCTGTTATCCCAATAATACTTTCTTGCTCTTTCTTTTTGTTTTTCATAATTTTTTTTATAATATTCTTTATCTTTATATTTTTCATAATGTTTTCTATTAGTCTCTTTCTTTAGTAGTTCTTCAGTTTCTTTTCTTTCTTTTTCTTGTTTAGCAAGAAATGTTTGATAGTAACCCATAATATAATATATATTAGAAAATCTATATATAATTATAAACATAATGATTTATTGTTTTATTATATATATAATATGTTTCGGCGAATTGACATTTATTTTATATATAAATAATTATGTCAAATCGCCGACAAAATAAAAATACTAATAAAAATTTATTATATAGATAATATATATATAATGTCTGACACTTTTGGAACTGTGGAAGCTATAAGCCAAGGTAATGCTTTGACGAATGAAGCAATGCAACATAATGATGCTATAAAAGTTAGAAATCAAGAAATTATGCAAACTCTAAACAAACAAACAAACGATTTAGAAGGTCAAAAAAGAACTGACCAATATATGCATGATGTTACTGATACATATGGAGTTGGTAGTGCTTTGAATACTTCTTATAAAACATATAGTGCTGTAAAGGCTGCTGGTGGCTTCAGAAATTACGTTCAAGGTGAAGGTGGAATTGCTAATGCTAAAAAGGTATTCAATTCAATGTCTAATTTCTCACAAAAAACAAGAGACCCAACATCTGATGCTGACCCTCAACCTACACCACTTGAAGATACTGCTAATACCCAAGGTACTGCTGCTGATGCTCCTGTTACTCCAGAAGAACGACCTGCTGCTCCTGCTGCACGTTCTGGAACAAGTGCTCCTCCAACTGGTGAAGCTGAAGTCAAACCACCTAAATCTGCTGGGGAGTTGTTTGGAGATGCGAGTGATGCTGCTGGTAAATTAGGAACTGGATTAGGTGTGGTTAGTGCTATAGGTGGTATTGCTGATGATATTTCACAAGGTAAAATCGCAGGAGATAATGTCGCTGATAAAACATCAAATATTGCTTCTATTGCGGCAGGGGCGTTAGACGTGGCTTCAATCTTTTTACCAGTTCTGGCTCCTGCTGCTGCTGCGGCAAGTGCTATTTCGGCTATATCTGGTGGGGTTGGTGAGATTGAAGATATTGCTGACAAAGAAGATAAAGATGCTTCACAAGCAAGAGATATGAAAGGCACTGAAACAGCACCAGTTGGTCTTGCTGCTGCTGGATTAGTTGCTAATCAAGTTACTGATAATACAAAAAGTATTAGCGGAACTGGTGCTTTCTAAAAAATATATATTGTATATATATAGAATGATTGGTGAAATTTGCAATGGCCCACATCTCAAAAGATTAGTTCAATTGAAAGATGAAATGGATTGTAAAGTATATTTAGAAATTGGAGTGTTATATGGTGGTTCTATTATTCAATTGATGGAATCTGATAAAGAATGTCATTTTATTGGTATTGATCCATTTGATGGATATTATGGTAAATCATATGACCCACATAGAAAAGTAGACCTTACATATCATTTAGATATTGTAAAAAGTAATATTGATGAAGCAAATAAACATAATCACAAATATACACTTATAAAAGGTAAAAGTAATGATACTATAGAAGATTTCAAAAAACTAAATGTAAAAGTTGATTATTTATTTATTGATGGTGATCATTCTAAACAAGGAGTAATTGATGATTTTATAAATTATAAAAATTTTGTTCAAGATAATGGTATTATAGTTTTTGATAATTATAAAGATCCAAATTGGCAAGAAGTAGAACAAGGTGTAAAATACATTTTAGAAAATTATGGATATAAACTTATTCAAGAATTTGGACATTGTTGTGTTTTACAAAAATAAATAAATAAAATTTTTATATATATTATAATTATATATATAGAAATGTCATCTGCTGGCTATTGGACTGCTGAAGATAAAATTCCTATTGGACAAACTAAGGTTGCCATTCCATCTGAGAATGGTTTATCATATGGAGGTGGACAAAAGATTGATATCACTATTGGTCGTGACGTACAATTCTTCCAACCCAAAGAATCATATCTCAAATGTGATGTGAAAATTAGTCTTCCTTCTGGAAAACGACCAACAAGATTATCTCTTGATGAATATATTGGAGGTCAAGTTCTCATAAAAGATTTACGAGTGTACACTCAGAATGGTATTCTATTAGAAGAAATTCAGGGATACAATACTGCTGTATCTGTTATGTATGATTATGAAAGTAATGGTAATATTAGAAATAAAAGAGAGATGACAGAAGGAACTACTTCTGCTACTTCTTTTTACAGAGGAACTGATTCTTCTACTCAATCTGATAATGTCAATATAATAAATTCTCCATATTATGACAGAGTAGCTAATTCTGATACTACTGAGGTATTTGATAATGATGATTATGTAGTTGCTAAATTATTACTTCCATTACATACTGGAATTTTCCAGAATGATAGAATCTTCCCTAATACTATGGGATTACGTTTAGAAATAATTTTAGAACAAACTAATGTTGTATTCAGACAATTAGATTCTGTAAACAAAAATAACAGAACCACACTCAATCCAAGATTCCATTCTCTCAATGGTCGTGAATCTCCAAACCAGAATATATGGCCTAATGGTAATAGTGCTAATCATTTTTATGTTGATAGAACCAATAATAATATAACTGTAGAAAATTTCCCTTTTGTTGTTGGTGAAAGTATCCGTTTTGTTGATACAACTGATTTTACCAATATTGCCAAAAATAATGCTTCTGATTTTATTATTACTGGAATTTCTGCCAGTGATACTGCTGATGGTAATTTAGGATTACTAAAAATTGATATAAATAATGGAACACCAATGGCAAATAATGGTTCAGATGTTGACCAAGATTTTGTATTATTTTCTGCTATTACAACTTCTAAAGATATTGATGTTTCATATGAACCAACTTATCAAGTTTCTAATGTTGAACTAATTCTTCAGAAATTAGAAATGCCTGATTCATACAAAGCACAAATGAATAAACAGATGAAAGAAGGTGGTAGTATGGTTTATGACTTCTTATCCTATTCTAATTTTAGACATTCTATGTTATCATCTGATGTTGTTGCTAATATCAATTTACCATTGAATTTCTCTCGTGCTAAATCAATTTTATCTATTCCTACTGATGCTACTGTTAGAAGTACTGCCAGTGTATTGAATTGTTCAGATGCATATGAATTTGCTAATAATACATATGATGTGAAGATGAAAAATACTCGTGGTTCATTAGTTGGTATTTGGGATGAACTTACAAACTATCAATTCAATTACAATAATAGATTACAGCCATCAAGAAAGATATCCACTAAAAATATTTCTGATAAAGATTCAATCGACCAGCAACCATTAGTTGAATTAGAGAAAGCATTGATTCAAGCTGGTATTCAGCCAAGAAGTTTCAGAGCATTCCAGAGAAATTGTGTCATTGGTCGTGCATTAGCATTACAAGATGGTGTATATGATTGCCGTGGTAAATCATTCTCACTCCAAGTTGAATATACTGGTACTGCTCCAACCTTCAATAAATTATGGAATAATTATGTTTTCCATCTTCGCCGATTAGTTATCAAAGGTGATGATATTTCTGTTGAATTATAAATTCCAAAAAAAAAATAAATAATAATAGAATTATTATATATTATAAATATATATAATATGTCTACTACTCACTTCGAAATTGTCCCAGATAATACCCAAAGCGATGGAAAACTGTCTTATGACAAATCTGGTAATCCTACCATTAGAATTAGAATTCCTGATTCTGATAGACACCTAATTCCTGGAACTGTTAGATTGAATGGTTTCTTCAAGTGTTTCAGAGATACTGCTGAGAATGACCCAGTAGCAAATACTGATATGAGAATGAATGAAGCAATCGGAGTTTATTCTATTATAGATTCTCTAACTTTCCAAAATTTCAATGGTGATACTATAGAAGAAATTGAAAACTACAATAGATTCTGTAGCACATACATTCCTGTTGGAAGTTCTAAACAAGATAGTTTTACTAATTTTGGTACTACTGCTTTGACTATGCCAAATTTTGAAGTACAGAGAACATCTGTTGTCAATGACCAAGAACCTGGTTCTTTTTCTATTCCTTTAGTTTCTGGACTTATGAATGGCCACAATCCTTTACCCTTATCTTCTAAATGGGGTATTGGTGGATTAGAAATAATTATCAATTTGTCTCCAAGTGCTAATGTCTTCTTCAGTGCTTCTACTACGAGTGCTTCTTTCAGTTCTGGATTCTATGAATTATCTAAAGTCAACCTTACTGGTGAAACTGCAATTCCTGATCCAGATATGCTTTCTCAATTAGAAAGTCAAAAACAAACTATTCTTGAATATAATAGTATCAAATCGTTTTATCAAACTGTCAATTCTACTAATGCTGTATTATCTATGAATTTAGGATTATCAAAAGTTATGAGTATATTCGGAACTTTTGTTCCATCAAGTTTTATAAACAATTTAGTTCAAGATGGTTTAGCAACTTTATATCCTATGAATTCTGATGCTTCTACTGCTGTTATAAAACAAGTAATATGGCAAAGAGCTGGTGAACGATTCCCATTCTTATACAACATTGATACTTTACAGCAAGATGACCCTGTAAATGAAGATGCTGACTCCCAAGTTGTAAGAAACTTTATGAATGCTATAAAAATATTTAGTGATTTAGGTAGAACTTCTGTTACTCCAAGTAATAACACAAATATTTTTGAATCTCAACTTTCATACAAAGATTACAATGACGGTGGTAGCACTGCTGGAATTGGTGTATCGTATGATCATATATCCAATGATGGAGTATCGTTCAAAAATACTCCTTTAGGTTTACAATTGAATATTGATTTAGATTCTGATTTCCCTAATGCATTATATTTATTTGCCTTGAACAAAAATACTCTAATTATTTCAAATGGCAATGTCCAGGTTGTAAGTTAGCGGAAGTATTATAGAAATAATTGTTTTTTTATCATAAATTATAATATATTATAATAATATATATATTATAAAATGGAACAACCACAATCACAAGAAATGAATGTTGATATTTCTGGCGAAGTAAAACCTACTGAAAACAATGTACCTGATTTAGTAAAAATTGGGTCTATTCCTTCAAATTTACAAATGGATTATGATACTACTGTATATGAACCAGTTACAAAAAGTCAAAATTTTATAAGATTTCAGATTGATAATAAAGGTATATTACATAGTAATTCAAAACTTACTATTTCTATGGAAGCAGGTATTGCTGAAAAGTCCTTTTTTCCTCTCGGTGTTGGTGTCAATTCTCTTATCGAAAGAGCAACTCTCAAATGTGGTGGAAAGACATTATCTGAAATTGATGATTGGAATTTTTATATGGCATATCGTTCATTATTTATTTCTGGAGAAAATAACAAAGAACGTGAATCTATTACTACTGGAAGAATTATGAGTTATGAAACTTATTACAATACTTCTAAAACGGCAACTAAAAAAATCTTCAATACTAAAGGTAAAGGTATTGGAATTGATACTGGTTTATATGTAGATGATGGCAATGCAAAAGATGATATGCAACTACCAACATATTTATCTGCACAAAAAACTCCTGTTTTCCAAATTAGTATGAGTGATTTATTCCCATTCCTCAAAATGAATCAACTTCCTTTGTATATGTTACGTGATCCATTATTTGTTGAATTATCACTTGTTAGTGCTACTTCTAAAAAGAGATTATCTCTAAACAATGCTGAAGCAGCTGATAAGACATATAATATTGACCTCAATAATGTTCATATGCTAATTGACCATATATATTATCCAGCAGAACAAATGGAAGCATATGCTGCTGCTAATCCTCAAATTACTTTATCTTATCACGATTATAGTTTATCCAAACAATCACTGGTTCCAGCTGCCGCAGTCAATAACATCAGAAATATTGGTGGTGCTGGTAGAATTGTGACGAAAATTATTCATTCAATGAATAATCTTGTTGATGAAGGAGAAACTAATCCATTCAATGCTTATCAATCTGAATTCCCTGATGCTGGTGGTCTCAATGTCAATCTAAATGTAAGATACAACAATGAATTTTTATATCCTATTGATGTTACTAATACTGCACGAATTTACAATCTAACTACATTAGCAGAAGGTATGACTCCTTTCACATCTCGTGATGGTTGGAATCGTGAAGGTCAAGCTACTGTTGTTAACGATACAATTGTTGGATATGTTCAATCTTCTTTCCTTGCTGGTAATAATTTTTATCAATCACATAGACTAAATAGAAATGAAAGAGTATCTGGAAAAGGTATTGAATTATATACTAAATATGACACCCTTTCTGGCACTAATTACGTCCAACGTGCTTGGGTGGAATACCTCAAAATAGCAACTATTACAAATGGTTTGCTCGACGTCTATAACGCTTGATTATTATACACATCAATACTTATAGATATAATTATTATATACATCAATGATGACAGAAGAACAAAAACAAAAACGGAGAGAATATGATGCTAAATATAAAAGAGATAATAGACAAAGACTAAAAGAAAAAATGACAGATGAACAAAAAGAAAAAAGGAAAGAATATCTCAAAAAATATAATGAGGCAAATAAACAAAAGAAAAAAGAATATTATAAACAAAGAAATCAATTACCTGAAATAAAACAAAAAAATAAAATAAATGAATGGAAAAGAAGAGGACTTGTTTGTGATAATTATGATGATATATATAATAAATGGCTAAATACTACAATTTGTGAATTATGTAATATTGAATTACAAATTGGTAAAGCAGGTGGTTCTAAATCAAATACAAAATGCATGGACCACTGCCATACAACTGGAAATTTTAGAAATATAATTTGTCATTCGTGTAATACAAAAAGGAGATAAATATAAAATCTATTATAATTATATATGAAAGAAATTGCTATTTTAGGAAATGGAAAAAGTTTATCTAATATAGATTTTACAAAATTAGAATGTGATACAATGGGAATGTGTGTTGCTTTTAGATATTGGGAGAAGGTGAATTGGTATCCAACTTATTATTGTTGTGTAGATTATGTAGTTCTAAAATCACATATTGAAAAAATAAAAGAAATGGTAATAAATAAAAAGTGTAAAAAATTTTTATTTACTAAACAAATATTATGGAATTGGAATGAAGCAAAAAACTATGAATCAATTATATTTTTAGAAGATCTTCAACAAAATAAAAGATGTTTATTCAGATATTTAGTTGATTGGTGTTCTGGTTCTGCTGGTTATGTATTCTCATTATTTATGGGATATCAGAAAATATCATTATTTGGTATTGATTGTAATTATGTTGAATTTTTACCTCAATGTAAACAATTACAAAATGGTACATTAGAAATAACAGAAACACCAAAAGAAAACCCAAACTATTTTTTCAATGATTATCAAAGAAAAGGTGATAATTACAATGTACCAAATGGAACAAGGATACATCGTCAATCTTGGCACGATGCAGCATTCCTGACTGCTGGTTTTGCTGTAGTAAATAACAGAGAATTATCTGTTATCAATTATAATAAAAAAGAAAATGAATCAATTAGGAAAGCAATTGAAACAAAAGAAATATTTGAATAT
>Ga0181379_1001132_pt1 | contig 12621 bp, 9 predicted proteins | sample 2SPOviralmetaG_FD_130115 | JGI IMG/M metagenome (GOLD analysis project Ga0181379, IMG submission 130115) | Marine viral communities from the oligotrophic San Pedro Time Series (SPOT) site, San Pedro Channel, CA, USA - 2 SPOT_SRF_2009-07-10 | ecosystem: Environmental > Aquatic > Marine > Strait... | reverse complement strand
TTCCTGCATAAGCAGAAAGTTGACCAGGAGCACCGTAGAATGTTTTTGAATCAAGAGGTGTTTCAGATTGCCATACAAATGATTGGCCAGGTAAACCAGAATCTCCAGGAATAAATGTACCGTTTGGAGTGCTTCCTGAGAACTTATCAATACTAACATTATTTACAGTAAAGAAGTTTGAAGTAAGGTTACCGAAACTAATTGTATCAACAGTATTAGTAGCACCTGTTCCAACTACAGTTAATGTAACAGACCATGCTTTACTAGCAAGACCATAATTAGCAGTTGATGGAATTTCAACATTACCACCTTCATCAACACTGAATACACTATCTTCACTAACATTCAAACAATCAATATACTTACGTGTATTGATACCATCAATTGTTTCACCAGAGTTAGAAGTTACTGATAACAAAAGACCTGTCTTCTTAGGATGGTTAGGTTCTGCCGACCAATCATTAGAAATATGTAACTTGGTCTTTCTTCCAGTTACAGTATTAGAAGTAAGTTCAAATCCTCCATCATAAGAAGTTGAAGTACCAATACTCATTCTACTTCCAATTCTAGCACTTTCAGTTACATCAAAGTTGTAACGATAATTGTATGATGTTTGAGAATCATATGCAGCAGCATCATAATCACCACCAACCTGTAGGGTCTGCTGATTTTGACCATTAACTGAAGGATGTTTGTAACTATGAATAGATTCAGTTCCAATTAAACCAAATGGTCTCCACTCAAGTGTTCCTTCAGTATAAACATGACCTGCTGATCCCCCATCTACTGGGTTCAGATTCCATTGAATATCACTTGGAATTGCAGTCGAAGGAAGTGTTGCAGTGCTTCCATTTGTAAACTTAGTAGTAAATCCAGCAGTATTTCTTAACTGAAGATTAGAGAATATATACTTACCACCATCAGCATTAATGTTACCAATGAAATTAACTGGTCCTTGGAAATTAGATGCAATACTATTTCCAGTTCCACCAAGTACATTAAGATTATTCTTAATGGTCAATGAGGTAAGTTCATTGATTTGATTCTCAGTAGTTTTACCGGAGACCGCATTAATGACAGTGTTACCAATATACAGGTCACCATTTGAATTAAGTCCAGAATAGAATGCAATACCACCTGCTTCTTTAAGTGATTGAGAATACTTTTGTTGTTCAGGAGTAAGAACTTTTGTCTGCTTAATTGGGAATGCAGTTGAATAGTTACCAGGTCCGAAACCAACATACTCAAATGTATGGTTACCAGATCTAATCGTAGATGGTCTGCGAAGTTCTACTAGAATTTTCCAACCATTTTCGTTAGGATTAATATCAATTTTTCTTACTTCACTAGAACCACTTTTAGATGCCATTGAAGTTAGAACTGCTCCACTTCCACCAGAAGTTGAGTTTGGAATTCTACTATGAACTATACTGTTATCACCAACACCGTCCCAATCCCACTCTATTTCATTAGTTAGATATTCATCTAACAGGTATGCAAGTGATTCCTTAGTAATACTAAATTCTTTATTGACACTTGCATTAAAGTTTGAATCTGTACCATCTTGAGTGTTAACTCTACCGATAACTTCAGGATCAGCAATACTCTTTGCAATGATAGGATCATTTACAATGTTATCAAGATCAATTTTTGGATACAAATCAGTAGTTTCTTGACTGAATCTAAATGTATTACCTGGAAGAACTGATTGACTTTGTGATTTAGAACCATTAATATAAACAGATCCCTTAAGGACAGTAAGATAGTAGATACCTGGAGTTTCTACTTCAGTTGATTCATTATAACTAAATGCTTGTTCCTCTTCTACCTCATAGATGTAATAAACGTCATTAAACTCCTGACCACTAATTCTTTCATAAAAATTAAATGTAGGACCATTGACAACTTTACTCTCACTTGGGAAAGCTGTACTGCTTGTAGTTCTAGCAGGTAAAGCACCAATAGTGCCTGGAGAAGAATCACTGCCTAACGCAGTCGTGTAAATATTTAAAAGAGTATCAGCAGCACTAAGAACATTAGTACATCCAAATTCTACATTAATTAATTGTGGTTGTCCAACAATATATTCAGGAGTTAAAGAATTTGGTGAGTCACCCCATACTTTTGCTCCTACAGCAACACCATTTTCTGTTCCTGTAGGACCGCCAGCAGGATTTGTTCCAACAACACCATTGTTAATGACGTGATTAAACATCATCTTAAGACCATCAAAATTATCTGAACCACCATTTTGTGATGATACAGCATTAATCATTAGTACGGTCTCACTTCTTTCACCAGTAATTCCAGTTGCACCTGTTCCTGATGTATAAAGGGCAGCACCATCATAACTTCTAGAATTGCCACCATATCTTAAATCATAGGCAACAGTTTCAATAATTCTAATGATATCTTCTTCACAACTAGTCGTACCAGCAGAAGTTTGCAATGGTGGGGTAGAAGAAGTACCTTCAAAAGATTTGTATCTACTTACAAGGTCCGTTGCCATAACTTCTTTGTTAAGTAGCAAAAGGTTTGCAGCATCAGTGAATCTATCACCTACACCATCAACTTTTCCTTTCTTAGGTTGAATAACATAACCTGCTTGTGGGAATGATGGAGTAGTGCCGGTAGCATCACGACGAGTTACATAACGCAATCTATAAATTTTATCATCATCAATTCTATCATCTACAATTCTTGAGATGTATGAAGTTGGAGTAGATTCAATTTTTAATGCACCATACTTTGTAGTATTAGTAGATATGATGGAGTAGATATCATTAAAAGCAGATTTTACTCTAAGATACCAATTACTGTTAGCATAATCATACTCAAATACTTTTCCAGTAGTATTCTCTTTGTCAATTCGAGAAGTTTGAATTACTTGTTGAGTTGAACTGCCAGTTGGGAATAGAGGAACATAAAGGAGATCTTCTTTAGCAACCCCATCTTGATCAATTGTGTTCTCACCAACTTTATATTCTCCAGCAAATGATGTTAAACTACCACCAAAAGTAATTTCTGCAGGAAGACCACCAGTAGCAGGTGAATTTATAGTTACTTTATCTCCCGGTTGCAAATTACCATAATCACCTTGATCAAAGGTTGCTGCTGTAACTTTACCAGCATCAGCACCAGTACCAACTGCGGTAACATTTATTGTTTTTCCTGTGTCTTCACCATTAAAAAATGCATCATAAGAACCAACAGAAAATCCTGATCCAAAAGCACTAATTAAAAGTTCTTGAGTTCTTTCTTCAAGATATAATCTAGTATTATTAGCTTCTGATTGTGTTAATACAGTATCAATAGATTCCCAATATACATTACTAGGTACAGATTCAATATTTCTTGGAGGAATGATGTGAGTAATTTCACCAAGAGAATCCTTTTTGAATGCAAGATCACTAAATCCAATGGATCTCATCGAATTTGAACCGAAGTTGGAGTTTGAGTTCGTAATACTCATGTCTCCACCATCTTCAGCGATGAAGTGGTCAGCATAACCAACAGCAAAAACAGAAACTGCCTGAATTACTGCACGATTAGATGCCTTAACATGATAACTTCTAGAAGTTGGTTCATAGATAGCATTGATATCTTTATGACCACCTGATCCAGCACTAATATATTGAGGAATAGAAGAATCATACTTGACGAATGCAGAATCATTTTTTTGAAGGCTGATTCCTGTATATTGAGCTACGACCATTGACTTAAATCCGGTCGCACGTGAACCATCAGCGTGCATTCCACAACTTCCTTGAGTGGATCTCAAAGAAATATTAAAGATATATGGAGATGCAGATTCAACAGTATCAATCTCAATTTCTGCTTTAGCACTCTGACTAATAGTTACATTATCTTCAGGTGTTTCTACTAATGCAGCAGTACAATATACAATTTGAGTGCCACCCTGAACTGCATCTTGATCTTCAGATGTCTCATAAACATCTAAAGCTTGAACATCTGATGGAGTAAGTATGTAAGTAAATTCACTTCTACTAATTACAGAAGAAACTCTCTTTTCTCCAATGTAATATCCATTAGTATTACTACTACCAGTGATGATGTTAACGCCTTGACCGCCAATTGAAACAAAGTTTCCTGCAGTCAGATTCAATTCTTGGGCAAGAGTTACAGTAACTACAGTTGCATTTCTCGTAACCTTAAGTATCTGAACTTCATCCGAAAGAGGACCAACGATTCTATTCTCTTGAATCATAGGTTCAATCTTATCAGGAAGAACCGTTAAGATAGCATCTGCTACCTTTCTATAGAATACATGCAGATCATGCAATGATGCATATTCAAAGATAGTAAGTTTAGTGTGACTATAGAATGGAGCAACAGTGCCCTCAGACCATGCTGTCCCATGGTCTTTAGGTATTACTGGACTTGCGTTGTATACACCAGTAGGATCGCCATCAAAAATAGAGAATTGCCAGAAATAACAACCACCAGTAATTCTGAATACAGCAGATCTTGTATTATCATCCTCAAATGGAAGATCTAATTCTGCCTGAGTACCTGTAGTAGTGACTGCAAAAGCATGAGGTTTTGAAATGTTTGCAATAAACTGTGTTCCACCAAGAGTACTTTCAAATGAAGTAATCGTTGTGCCTGGAGAAATTAATACATCATTATTAGCATTTACCAAACCATTTTTAAAAACAGAACCAACATATACATCATTAATATCACCCTTGTCACCACCAGTAGCACTGTTGATGGTAAGTTGAGTTCTATTGGTTATATCTGCATCAAAGTTTAAGGTCAGAGATTGTGGTGCTGTATTATTACCACCACCTGGAATATACTTTGGTCTGACTTTTGTTTTTCTTAAATCAAGACCAATGATAGAAACACCTCTAGGGATGATCAAACCACCCCTAGTAGAATTAGTGATTCTAAATAAATCGCCGTACTGCTTGGTCGAATTACTCCAACCAAGATTACCTTCACTTGCAAGTTCAGTAAACTGAGTATCTACATTAGGAACAATAGTTGCACCATCAACATTATATGCATAAGATCCAGGACGGTTATCAACAATATGATCACCAGGATACAACATAATTGTAAACTGGTCAAATTTATCGTCAGCATTACCTGCACTGACGTATGAATATTTTGCTACTTCAAGTACAGCTCTTGCAATCGTCCTAAATGGTCGGATTGGCGAATTGCCCTTATTATCAATTGCATCAGTGGAGTCAAAGTCATCAGGATTGACGTAGATGATTCTACCTTCTACTGATGAAATGATGTTTTGAAGTCGTGTTAATGCCATTAAATCGTCCTAGTATAACACAGGTCTATTTCTTATTTTTATTTATACTCTTTACGAACCTTCTTTACCGACTTCAGTTCAGCTTTAATGTTTTGATAAGCACATTCGGCATCAATTTTACCTGCAAACTCCATTGCACAGATGATTTCTACCTTTTTACCAAAGTCACTCAGTGCTCTGTCAAATCCGTCGTGTTTGGAGTACATGTTTCTATTGCATTTATTGTATCTAGGTACATATCATATGGAACCATAACAGCATTGTTTTTACCATCAGTCACACCTATGATAGAACCTTCTTCCACACGTGTGATCAATTCATCCCAATGCTCTTGCCAGTATTCAATAGTGTAAGTTTCCATAATAGTACTAAGAAGGTTTGTCATACTCTTTCTTCGTTTTGAAGTAGAGTTTATAGTAAGGTCTTTTCATTTTGTCAAGGATTTTCATATCCTCTTCAAAACCCATATACTTACAAAGTTGATAAGACCCCTCTAACTCACTAATTAATCTTAGTATGTTAGCGGGGTGTCTTTCAAGTCCACCAAAATCATATTCACTCACTACCAAATCCTTTTGATATTGGTTTCATAGTAGGTGGTGCTTTTTTCATTGCAGAAAGCATGTTAACTTCTGATTCAGAATATACAAATATATTAAAAGAACATGTTACTCTTAATGTAGATGAATTAAAAAATGGTTGAACATAATGATCCATCTCTGAAGGAAATACAATCATATCTCCTTCACTTACTTGAGGTTCATGATAATGATGATACAAACTATTAGAATTCCAAAGTTCAGGACTCCAAAATCTATTATGTCTTTTAGATTCTCCCCAACGAATAGGATTCATAAAAGTAGTTGCTTTATGAACTTCTGGATCAAATTGTAAATAATAAATTCCAGAAAATGAAGGTCCTGTATGACAATGAACTTCTTGTGATTGTTTTGCACCATATGCATTGAACCACATTTGTTCTACTGCATATGCAAATGGTTTCATTTCAAGTTCTTCAAACATCTTGCGAACAAGTTGTTGAATTTCTAATTTCAATGGTTCATATGTAGCAAAGTCCCGGTCAAAGAAAGTAGTAAAACAATCACATCCCCATTCACCTTCTGTATTAGAACCATTCTTTTTAAAATACTCCTCAAAGATAGTAGGTAGGAGGTTCTTCTTATAATCAGAATGTCCTTGTAACTGTTTTTGAAAGAGAAAAGGAGAAAATATGTTATTAATCATGCTGGTGGGAGTTCAGAAATTTCATCTAATTCTACTGGAAATAATAATGGATGGAGTTCTTCCATCATAAGATACTCACTGTTCTTTGTCAATTGCTCAACATCGATAGCATCTTCAGACCCTGACATTGCTTTTACATAAGGATCATTTCTTTCTTCTTCCGAAATATCATCATAAACAAATGGCATTCCGTTTAAGTAGTAGACAAGAACAATTCCTATGTAATTAACATGTCTGTAATCACATCTTAATTTGTACATTTCTTTAATAGGAGCGGGGGGACTTGAACCCCCACGAGTTTAATACTCAGCGGATTTTAAGTCCGATACGTCTACCGATTCCGTCACGCTCCCAAGAAATAGTTAGAAATCATAATTGATTTCAAATCGTTCGGAATTTTCACGTACCAAACTTAAAACCTGCTGAAACTCATCAGGTGTTCTACAATCAACGCTTAACTCTCTGCCCAGATCAGAATGAAGTGTAATTAACCGTTTGGTAATACTCACCTCTACCCGGCAAACAGATTCGTCAGTAAACATAGTGTATGTGTTTTTGTGGACTCTGTAAGTATACCATGGGAATTGGTCGTTGTCAACCCCCTTAGTTCAAGTACACTCCGGTCAGACAATCAACATCAAGATATGGACCGCCAGCAAAGATGTTACCGACTCCCAGAAGAGCGTTCATACTGATGCCACCCAGAGCAGTTGTAACCGCAAATGCAGGGGTTAAAGGACCCAAAGCACCCGATGGTGATACACCAGCAATAGTGTGCCTCTCAACACCACCAACATTAAAGATAACATCGGCAAGGACATTTACTTCAAAATTACCTGCACCATTGAAACTAATCGTAGATCCAGGTGTCAATGTATTCACAATAAATCCTCCAGCATAATTAAAAGTAATTGCACCACCAGCAACTGTAGTTTCTACATTTTGACCACTGGTTGCCATTTTGTTTGCTTCAACCTGATATGTACCTAAGCACTTAAAACCAGCATCATTAGCATTGATGACGTACTTATTCTTAACGTTAAGAGTATAAGTACCGTCAACGGTTTCAAACTTATCACCTTTAACATGTTGATGCATATCACCCTCTACTAAAAGGTGAGCATTACCAACCACATTAATGCATAGGCGATCACTTAGATCTTTTTGTTTAGAATCTACCTTTGATCCTGCCTTAATGTTAATATGTCTTGCGGCAATAACATTAACATCTCTTACTGGAGAATGAACTTGAACATCACCATTTGCAAACATTTTAATGTATGCACCAGTAATACCATGTCTGAGGTTAATGTATTCATTACCATCAGTTTCATTCATCTCCCATTTATGACCAATGGCAGTTACTTTCTGCTTATTATCAGGATATTCTCTACTATCATTAGTATTATTATCATCTATCTTATCAACTGCACTTTTTGTTTTACTATCATAATTAGATGTATCCCTATTAGTGTGTGCCATAATTTATTCTCCTGGGTGTCCTACACAATCAATAATTTCTCTGAATTCATTATAGTTATTGAGATAATCCTTAGCATCTTTTCTAGGAATAAATTTCAAAATTGGTTTGATGATTGCCTTTCTTTGTTGACCTAATCCAATTCCAGATCCACAAGACATATACATCTTAGGTAAATCAGTAAAACCAAAACCTTCTTTTACAACTTGAACTCCCACTAAGAATCCATTTTTAATAATAGGTTTTAATTCTGGGAGAACTACTTCATTTTCTTCATTTTTTCCTGGTTCTACAATAATTGCACAACTTTCATCATAAGTGTCTCCACTAGTAACAACCACAGGTGGACTATTATCAGTGATAATCCCTAACCAATAATCATTGCCAGGATATATCCCAGGAATCTTTTCATAATTTGGATCTCCATTTTCATCAGTAGATACTACTTCAGAAGTAGAAACAGATCCATCAAAATAAGGATAACCCCCACCTGAATTTGTTACAATAAGATCTTTAATACCACCGTTATCATCTAAGATAGATGTCATTTCACCTCCACTACCCCACCCTGGAGCAGGATATATGGTTACATTAGGTGGATTTACTAATCCGAATCCTGGATTAGTAACAACTCCACCAATAAGTTGTCCATAAGAATTAATTACTGGAACTGCATACGGTGTTGGATTACTAGAATCATAATTTGGTTTAGGATAGATATCATCACTGACAAGATCTTTAACTGAACTACCACCTGATCCAGATCCACTACCTGATCCAGAACTACTTCCACTACCACCATTTCTAGATCCTGGTTCATAATTAATGATACTTCCTTTAAGTACAAACCTATCTAATTCACTTTGAATACCAGTGAAGAATAAGTTTGGGATCATAGGAAAATTGAAAGATGTTGCTTTACTGCAATCTAAAGATCCTTTAGCAATGTTTCCATTACTATCCCTTAATTCTATACCTTCAATTGAAGATAGAAAAGAATCTGATCCGTAGAGACCAGTATTAACTTCATCTGGCAATCCACCAAAAGTTTCTAATCTATTAAAGAATGCATTAATTGCATTGTCTGGTCGATCACCAACACCAGTAGTATAATCTCCAATACCTAAGATACATGAAAGACCACCATCACAGAACATTGAGATCAATTTACCAATTGATGCTAAGAAATTGCCGTTAAATGCACCACCAAAATCCTTAACTAATGAAGTAATCTGACCGAGAGCACTTAATGCAGTTCCAATTCCATCTTCAATTTCTTTAACAATACCCTTTAAGATATTACTAACCTGACAAAATGCAGTATTCAAGACATCTTCAACTAATGTAGTAAGGATGTCCAGAAGAAGATTGTATACTTTCTCAAGAATAGTTTGAAAAATACATTTTACAATTTCAAATAATACTTCAGAAAATTTCATCCCTGCAGTGATTGCAACCCCTCTACCATTTGAAAGAGGCGAAAGTGCTGTGATTATAGGAAGAAGTGTCTTTTCAAATAGATTTTTAAGTTCATTAACTACAAGTGTTTTGATATCTCCTAAAAGACCATTAACAGAGTTTGCTAATCTGCCAAAATATCCTGTAATGATATCTGCAGTTCTAGTGATATTACCTGTTAATTTATCAACTAACAATCCACCAACATTCTCTTGATTACTAAGAAATTTAAAAAGGTCTCCTAATATTCTAGAAATTTCATTCTCAGGTCTTGGTCCACATTTTCCATTAGAAACTGCGATAGTTACCTTTTCATTATCAGATTGCCTCTGATCAGCAGCACTTGTAGTTCCTCTTTTACTACCACGACCTGCTGCACCATGACCACCAGGAGATTTGTTTTGATCTCTAGTTTTTAGTACCTTTTCAGTTGGGATGTAGTTATTAGTGCCACCAATGTCTTCTAATCTATCTTCAAATGGTTGATTTTTATCGACAATACCAAGTGAACCCATAACCAATGGTTGTTGGGCACTCTCTCCATCCATAAACATACCAAGTACCCACATACCATTCTCTAGACCATGAGTACTACCAGCACCATCTCTAGTAACAGTTTCAGTAGTTGGCATCATTACAGATGCCCATGGGAGATCCTTAGGAGGTAAACCTGACTTTTCAGATCTACTCCTAGTATGATATCCCATAATCCTAACTTTGACACGGAAGGTTTCATCTTCATCAGTAGATTCAGTGCCATCGATGAGAGTTCTCCCATCACCTTCAACCTGACCTACCCAAAGACGGTTACCCTGTGCCCCAAACCAATAGTTAGATTCTAATGTAGGTGCTGCGCCTAACATACGCTATCAATCCTCGTAAATTCTACATTCGTCTGCGTCTGGTTCCATTTCACAAAACAATTCTAAAGGTGAGGGATCATGATGATCTCCTGCTTCAATCTCTGCTTTGTGATTTTGTGCATAAAATTCAAGTTCTTGTAATTCACCTTCAATGTGCCGACGTTGATTAGGTGAAGTCATAGGATTGTCAAGAATCTCCTTATCCTTGGCAATGTGTGCTTCGATGTTTTCCATGTTAGAGTCCGAATGAGTCCCTTATAAGTGTGAGATTGGTTTTAAATTTGTCCTCACTTCTAGTATATATGTGAGTGAGGTCTGCGATTACATAGCGTCCCGAATGATTTGAGTCAAGATTTCCTTGAGAATCGAAAAATTCGATAAAAATGGGATCCGCTGCATGTAGGTTCATATTACCAATAGAACACGTAACTGTCAAGACCTGACTCATAAAAACGCCTAATCTAGACACTGACTGGAGTACTGTATCTTGAAATTGTGACAAATCATCCTCTTTAGACGAATCTAATGTAGCAAACAAATCACTATTATAAGCAACCATCATATTTCTAGTGGCATAAGGACTATTAATTTGAGGCGAATTATCTCCTTTAGGTTCCAAGTCAGATTTAAGTGCAGGACTATTCATAGATCCTAGATAATCTCCACCAGCAATCTTTTTCCATTTAGGATACAGTTCTTTTAAAGTATACTTTTTAGTAGTCATTGTGCAGTTGACTACATCAAAAAATTCAATCTGTCCAGAATAAAATCCTCTATCAAAATTTCTTACCATGTCAATGCTATTTTCAAATCTAGGATTTTCAACTCTAAAAGCATCTTGGTTAGTGCTTGTGCCTGTTCCTGTTGTTAATACTACCTTATAATCTCTCTGTCTAGCAATCCTATCAATAGAAACATAATTGTAATGTTTATACGTTTCATAAAATAAAAATCCAGCACTACAATATTCCTTATCCGGTGTTTGATCTTCACCTATAAATTTACTTCTTGCCCAAATTAGAACATCAAGAGGTCTAGAATTTGGAGGAATAAACGTAAGTTTATTTAAACTATTGGTTGCACGAATACTTTTCTTTTTATTACCAAGTTCATTTTGAATGATTTCACCAACTAAGGTAGAAGATGTAACCTCTTTATATTTTTTACAAACTCTTTTTTGCATAGAAAGAATTGCATCTTTCCTGCATAACTCAACTACAAATGATTTACCAGTGTCATTAATACTCTTACTATGAATATTGTACGCATATAGAGGTCCATTTGTAGAATTTGTAGTAAATTCAAACTTTACACCACTCTTCACATCAGTAAAGACAACCTCAAACATTTCCATACCTATAATGACATTTGAAATCAATGCCGTTGTATCCATAATGTTGAGTGTAACTGTCAAGAACTTATGAAATAATCCTTCCCTATACTCTAATTGTAAAATAGATCCCTTATCAATATAAACAGCAGATCCATCATTAAATCTTACTCCTACAGAGTCAATTATAAAATTTTTAGTTTGGTATGGTGATGTCATAATTATGATCCTGGTTGAAGTGGAGATGACCTTCCTACTGGAGTAGAAAAGGATGGAGGAGTAAATTCAGGTTCTTGATTTGTATTAGGTGGTGCAGTTAATAATCTAAGCATATCTACTGTTGGTTTTGGTTTAGCACCCGGAGGAGATGGAGTTGCCGGTGGTCTAGCACCCATTGCATCAACTCGTCTAAAATGTGCTGCCCATTCTTCTGGTGATGAGTTTTCATCTGGCATCTCACTCAAAGGAACAGTATGTTGTCCAGTTGGTGATTCTACCTGAGGTTTGTTAAAATCTTTCAGTGCTTTTTTTGCTGAACTAATTCTTCTTTCATCATGTGCTTCATGTTCTCCAGGTCTCTCATAATATCTTCTAATTGCAAGAGCTGCCTCTTCAGCAGTTTTTGCTTTTTTAATTTCACGCATAGCACCACTTTCAGAACCTTGCAATTCTGTCATAGAAAATTTCAATTGGGTTTCAAGATCCTTTACATCTAAATCATTATCTTTTGCATATTTAAATAACTCAGTTTTTCTACTGCCTAACCATTGTGCAATACCAGTAGCACCAATTGGATTTACTGCTTTTGGATCAAGTGTACTCTCTTGATCATAATTACCAACAAATCCTGCCGCTTGCTCAGGAGTAAATCCTTGTGATCTATAAAAATTAAAAATCTTTTCAGCATTATCATTACCACTAAAATCTGCAGGTCCTCCAGCACCAGGAC
>Ga0181379_1001124_pt1 | contig 12673 bp, 25 predicted proteins | sample 2SPOviralmetaG_FD_130115 | JGI IMG/M metagenome (GOLD analysis project Ga0181379, IMG submission 130115) | Marine viral communities from the oligotrophic San Pedro Time Series (SPOT) site, San Pedro Channel, CA, USA - 2 SPOT_SRF_2009-07-10 | ecosystem: Environmental > Aquatic > Marine > Strait... | reverse complement strand
GTTATGGACGCACAGTATAATGCAGTCTATAGTGAACACTTTATTGAGCACCTTGAAAAAGATGAAGGCATAAACTTCTTTAAAGAGATGTATAGAGTAATGAAGCCCGGTGGTATCATCCGTACGGTCTGGCCTCCTATGGACTTTGTAGATTTTCTTAGGCAAGATCAAAACTTAGATGAACACGCTTTCGTGCAACACTACTATCAATTCTATATCTTGAAACATAAGTTTGCTCCAGCTGGAACTGAACACTTGTCTAAGCAACTTCAATGTGCCGAAGGACTCTTATATCAAGGCGGTGAACATAAACATCTTTGGTATAAGAAAGAAATGATAGAAACACTTACTGAACTTGGTTTTAAAAACGTACAAGAAATGCCTTATGGAAAATCTGGTGTAAGAGACTTCAATGGTATCGATACACCAGGCTTGATACGTAAGTTACACTCTGCAGTTATAGAAGCGAGCAAACCTTGGTAAATATTATACTGCAACACTTCGATGGTGAACTGCGTCCGTTGGATAAACTTTCCATGGCCAACATGCAAGAGTACGCTGAGATGGTTGGAGCAGAGTACAGGCTTATCACTGGTAAACCTTTTAATCGAAGACTAACAGCACCCTGTCAAAAAGTACATATGATCTCAAAAGAGTTTGACAAGTATGACGACGTACTGATGGTGGATATTGATATGTTTGCACCTAAAGGTATGACTACTAATGTCTTCGAAGAACAAGGTGTTGGGATGTATCACACTGTACAGAAGATGTTACATAAAAAGTTAGTACAGCAGTATCCATTGATAGCATCATCTCGATCTCCTTACTGGGGTGGTGCAATATATAAAATGAATAAGAAATTAAGAGTAGCTTTAAGAGAAGCAAACACATTTCCAAACACATGGATGGATAACTTTAATTTACCATATCACTTTGAAGATGAAGGTATCTTTCATGTGTTAGCTCTGAGAGCAGGTATTAACTGGAGAAAAACACACTTAGATCCAAAATGGTGTCAATGCAGTTTTCTTCCTAATCCAGAAAAAGCTGGGTTTATTCATATACGTACTAAGATCACGCCTCAAGGACCAAAGCGATATAAGATGGATAACTATCAACAGTTAGTGGACGAAGGTGTACTTTGAACATATTAGTTGTAGGCGCTGGTTTTGCTGGAGCTACAATTGCTCGAGAGTTAGCAGAAGCTGGTCATAAGATATGCATAATAGATCAAAGAGATCACGTAGCTGGTAATGCATATGACTATGAAAACGAACATGGCATCAGAGTTCACAAGTATGGACCGCATATATTTCATACAAATAATAAAAGAGTATATGACTGGGTAACTCAGTTTGGTAAGTTCGGTGAATACAAGCACAAAGTAAAGGCACAACTTTCTGATGGACGTTACGTTACTTTACCAGTCAATAACGAAACAAAAGATATTGTTGGTGAAGATAATATAATAGATACTTTCTACAGGCCTTACACAAAGAAGATGTGGGGAATGGAACTAGAGCAGTTAGATAGTAGCGTAACAAAAAGAATACCTATACGTGATGATGATAATGAATTCTACTTTCCAAATGATCAGTATCAGTTAATGCCAATGTACGGTTATACAAAATTGTTTGAAAGTATTTTAAATCATCAAAATATAGTCGTGCATTTAAACACTGTGTTTGATAAAAAAATGGAAGAGTTGTTTGATCATGTCTTTAACTCAATGCCAATTGATGAATATTATGAGTATGAATATGGTGAACTGCCTTATAGATCTATAAAGTTCCATCATACACACTTGCCAATAAGCAAAGTTTTACCAGTACCCACCGTAAACTTTACTCACGACGGTCCAAACACTCGAATCACTGAATGGAAAAATTATCCTTATCATGGTATCAACTCTAAAATGACTACGCTTACAGTAGAAGAACCATGTGATTACAAAGAAAATGGCTACAGAAGATTCTATCCAGTCAAAGATAATACTGGCCAAAACACGAGCATATATAAGAAATATGCAGCTAAACAAGCTGATAATCCTAACATGACTTTTATTGGAAGATGTGGAATGTATGTGTACATTGATATGCATCAGGCTATTAACTCATCTTTACAGACAGCTAAGAAATTTATAGAGAGAGTAAAATGAAGAACATAATATATCAATACTGGAAAGGTCCTATGAAGCCTGGTGTCGTAGCTTCTACGAGACTAATGAAAGAATATGCAGATCGTATTGGTGCTGAATATAGATTTGATCATAACATTGAGATCGCTAGTAAGACAGTCAATGTACCTATCTACTACGAACCAGCCAATCCTTTAGTTGATAAATCTTTTGATAAGTATGACAACGTAGCTTTAATTGACATAGACATCTTTCCTACGGAAGGACTTGCTGATAACTTGTTTATGCTAAACGGTGAAGATGCTGGCATCTGTACGGAACCAAAGCAGCCCTACTTCAGGACAATATATAACTCTGGTGGAATCAATAGTATTATTGATAAACGATGGGTGTGGCTCTGTGAAAAAACGTGGGGTATCAAGTATCCTACAGACGATAAAAATAGACCAGAAGTATTTAACACTGGTGTTGTAGTCATATCTAAAAACGGTTTACAAAAAATGAAAAAGGATTGGCCTTCCTTTCAAGAGTATGTAAATGCTATGCACGGGTTTCCTAACTTCTATAGATTATTTCAAGATTACTTTTCAGCGTTTATTCATCTACCGGGTTTTAAACTATTGAGAATGCCAAACGAGTGGAACTGTTACATGCATAAAGTTGGTTCTCATCCTGACGCTAAGATTGGTGACAATAGGGGAGAGAATCCTAAGTTAGTTCATATAATGTTCCGAACTGCAGACGATTGGCCTGAAAAAGCACTGTGGCAGATAACAAATAAACCAGTAAGTGAATGGGAGTTACCAGTTAATATTAACTGGCCAAATGATGGATAGGATAGAAGGATTTGAAGAACGCATCATTTATATCGATGGCGATAACATAGAGTGTAGCGGAGATAACATGGATCATCCAAAAGTTTATCTCAAAATACCACACGATGGACATTATGTTATTTGTGGATACTGTGATATAAAGTATGCAAGAAAAGAAGAGGTGACCAAGTGAAGTATGTTATAGATATTGACGGAACAATTTGTAATGAAGTAATGAAGCCAGACGGCACAAAAGATTACGCATTACATGAACCAATGCCAGAACGCATTGCTAAGATTAATAAGTTATTTGATGCTGGACATATAATTAAATACATGACAGCCCGTGGTGCTGTAAGTGGTGTGGACTATTATAACCTGACAAACAACCAGCTAATCAAATGGGGTGCAAAGTTCCACGAACTAAGTGTTGGTAAAAAAGAACACTATGATGTATGGATAGATGACAAAGCTTTTTGGAGTGAAAACTTTTTTAGAGAAACGGGCGAAACTTATGAATAGATTTATAGCTGCAATGGATCATAGTGGTGGAAGTACCGGTGGTGTACTTAAACGATATGGTCAAGAATATACAGAAGAAGATAAGATGGATAAGATTCACGCTATGAGAATGCGTATGGTGAATAGTCCTATGTTTAATTCTGATAATATATGGGCAGCAATCCTGTACAAAGATACAGTTGAACGTGGTATGGTACCGATATTAAAACAAAAAGGAATTCAGGCTTATCTAAAAATTGATGGTGGCATAGAGGAAAACGGCTATCTAAAATATTTCAGATGGGATGACATGATTGACTACGCTAAAGAACATGACTGTGCTGGTACTAAGATGCGTAGTGTTCTCAAGTACGAAAAAGATTTTGATATGATATTGTCTCAACAGTTTGCTATTGCAGAGGCAGTATATAGAGGAGGACTCATACCAATCGTAGAACCAGAGATTCCAATCGATCATCCTATGAAATCAATATATGAGTGTAAGCTTCGAGATGAGTTAGCCGAAAGATTAGATGCATTTCAAGGAAAGTGTATGCTTAAGCTTACATTACCAGACATGGATAATTTTTATAGTGATATTATGAAACACTCTAAAGTTCAAAAGGTTGTTGGACTCAGTGGTGGGTATACGACAAAAGAAGCATGTAGACGTTTAGCCTGTCAGTCTGGTATGAGTGCTAGTTTTTCTAGAGGATTAAGCGAAGGTTTAAATCACGGACAAGCTGAAAGCCAGTTTAACGATAAACTAAAAGAAAATATCTTAATGATAAAAGAAGCGGTAGGAAAATGATTAACAGCGAACTGGGTCATTGTAAGACCGTAAAAACATTTAATAAATCTATTAGAGAACAACAGGAAGAAGCACACGGTAAAGACTACTGTGCTATTCATGATGCTATTACGAAATACATGAAAGACTGTAAGAGTTACATGGAACTTGGTACTCACCAAGGTGGTACTGCCTCTGTAGCGATGTTATGTAAACCAAGTAGAGTTTATCTTGTAGATATTGACTTTACAAAATATAATAAGTTTCTTAGACCACTTGCAGATAAGTGGTGTGATACAAATAATATAGAACTAATTGTTAATAAAACTGACTCTACTGGTTTCGGCGCTATCAACACAACTGACATGTTAGTCATTGATAGTTATCACCATCCTAATCATTTACAAAAAGAATTAGATACGCATGGAAGAAACGTTAAGAAGTACATCATAGCACATGATACTAGCATTCTTCATGGTAAAATGAATGATAGTCTATTTCAAGTTTTAAATAATTGGGCTGCCAAGAATCAATGGAAAGTCTTAGAACGCGTTACAAAAAACGTAGGGTATACAGTCATCGGTAAGAAGTAATGATTGCTTATAGTATTGTCATAAAAGATAATGAAACGTCTGAAACTGGATTTAATAATTTAGTTGAGTCTTCGAAAAAAGTTGGTAATGATTTTGAAATTGAAAAGTTCAAAGCTGTTACACCACCTGATGTAAAGGAAGTTCTGCAAGCTCATAAGTTGCAATGGAACTATCCTTGGGAAGGAACCGTCACCGACTTTAGTTCTGGACTTACTAAACGAGCTTATCAAACAAGAAGTCCAAAAGCAAGAGTTGCTTGTGCTCTAAGTCATTACAGACTATGGAACCTATGTGCAAATACAAATAAGTCAATACTTATTCTTGAACATGATGCAGTGTTTACAACAGCACTTGATTTCAATATGAATGATTCAAAGTTTAATATTCTTGGAATTAATAATCCAATTGGTTGTACCTTTAAATCGCGTGATTACTACCAGACTATTTTAAATGATGATAGTAAAGAACAATCGGTTCCGCGCTTGGCACCAGCAAATGTTCCACAAGGATTGGCCGGAAACTCAGCATATATAATTAAACCAGCAGGTGCTAATAAGCTTATTAGTCTCGTAAAGGAATTCGGTCTTTGGCCTAATGATGCAATCATGTGCTATCAGTTAGTTCCTAAACTTGGTGTCACTCGTAAATTCTATACAGGTATTCAAACTCTAAAGAGTACTACAACACAATGAAAAATTTTATAATCACTATAAAAGATATTGAAAGATCAGAGCAAACTGCAAGACGGTGTATCAAATCTGGAATAAGACACGGCATGAATATTGAAACGTTTGATGCCATTACTCCTCGAAATACAAACGTATATCGTATGATGGAAGCAGAAGAACTCGATACAGCAGGATTTATTGAACATTATTCAAGACTTGAAAACTGTATTGCAGCTTTCTTATCTCATTATAGCTTATGGAAAAAATGTATAGAAGACAAAGTTACGTACACTATCTTTGAGCACGATGCATTTATCTTACAGCCAATAAGTGATACACTTCTTTTTGATAAAGTAATTTCATTAGGTAAACCTTCTTACGGAAGATACGCTACGCCGGCTATAGGGGCTAGTTTGTTAACATCTAAAAGGTATTTCCCTGGCGCCCACGCATATCGAATCACTCCAGCCGGTGCTCGTGCTCTGATAAAGCAGGCTAAACTGCATGCTCAGCCTACTGATGTATTTTTAAACAAAGAATCATTCCCGTTCCTACAGGAATATTATCCTTGGCCAGTAGAAGCAAGAGACTCGTTTTCTACTATTCAAAATCCTGCTGGCTGTTATGCTAAGCATTCCTTTGGAGAAACTTATGAAATTATCTAAAGTATTCATTACTGGCTGTGATCATAAGACTCAATGGCAGCTTCCTTGGTTCTTTGATAACTTAAAAAGATTTAGCAAAACTAAATTAGTTGTATATGACTTTGGTATGTCCGAAGAAATGAAACGAGTGTTTGCTGCTCAACCTATGCAAGGTGATGAAAAAGGCTGGTTTAAAAAACCAAAAGCTATGATTGAAGCATCTAAGATTGCAAAGAAGGTATGTTGGCTAGATACTGATTGCCAGGTGCTTGGTCCAGTAGATGAAATATTTGATTATGTAGAACCTAATAAACTTGCGATGGCTCAAGATGTTCCTTGGTCAAAACGAAGAGAAGAAACATGGCACAACTCTGGTGTAGTTGCATTCCAAAACAGGCCTAATATTCTTGATGAATGGTATGCCTCAGTCAAAGCAAAGCCTAAAGTCGGTGATCAAGAAGTTCTTCATGATCTCGTCAAAGATGGAATGAGGAGATCTATACATATAACAGATCTTCCAAGAAAATATAATACGTTACGTCTGGATATAATAGATGCTTCTATGCCAAAGGACCATGTTATAATGCATTGGACTGGAGCAAAAGGCAAGATTAAAATTGAAAAAATGATAAAAGAAAGTCAGAATAATTTGGAGTATGATAGATGAGTAAAGTTGCTCATGTAATTGGTAATGGTGATTGCGCGCAGATGTACAAACCTGCGAAGGGACTCAAGGTAACATGCAACTTGCCTCCTCTTACAGTTCATAATGTTTACACTACCTTTATGGTTGACTTTAAGATGATGAAAGCACTTGATGAAGGATCGGTAACAGTTCCAGGTGATTGGACTCTTGGTGCTCGTCCAAAGAAGTGGATGGAGATGAGACCAGACTTTTATATGAAGTATGCTCCTCAGATTAAAGGATTCTATACAACACTTCCAGAATATGTAAAGAACTACACAGACTTCAACTGTGGTCACATGGCGGTGCACTGTGTAGCAAGTAAGATGGAAGCAACTGAAATCCATATGTATGGATTCGACTCAATGTTTGATTTTAATCTGTTGAGTAATAGTGACTTCTTTCTTAATTCAGATAGATCGAATATGAATAACAACCGACTAATAAACAACTGGAGACCAGTGTGGCAAAATATGTTCAAAGAGTTTTCAGACAGTCAGTTCATCTTATATCATAAGCACCCGAACATTAAGTTTCCAGTGCCAAAAAATGTTGAAATTAGAACAAAAAACTAGTTTACATTTCCAAGAAAATAGTATAGAATACTATTATGATTGTTATTGATTTTGAAAACAAACCCGCCCGTTATCGTAGAAGAGCAATTATTGACTCAGTAATGTTTGCTGCGAAACAACTCATGCCTCGTATCAAGAAGCCTGTTTATATAAATATTAGGACGATACGAAAGTTAACCGAAAAGCAAGGAGTTTACGGCGACTGTATGGATGAAGGTGATCGTGAGTTTACGATCCGCATCGATGTATCTCTTCCCCTCGACGAAATGATCTCAACAATACTGCACGAAATGGTGCACGTTCATCAGTATCTCACGGGGAAAATGAAACAAAATTGGGTTCACGAAATCATATTTGAAAAAAATGTATTTGAAACAGAAATGGATTACGATTCTAGACCATGGGAGATCGAAGCTCATAAAAAAGAAAAGGAATTAAAGGAATTGTACGATGGACAAAAAAGGTATTGAAGACGCATGCATCGAGATAACTGATGCCAACATCAATATGACCGTCCCTTGGTACATCATGGCAGCATACGCTTATTACGAACAAGATGATCCTATCATAGAGGATAGTATGTTCGATAAGATTGCTAAAAGAATTTTGAAGGATTGGGATAGCATAGAACATAGACATAAAGATTACTTGTCTAAAGACATGTTAGAAGCAGGAACTTACATAGGAAAGTATCCGCCTCAAATAGAAGGAGCTTTAAAAAGTGTCAAAGAAACCTACAGATAACGATCCTTTTGATGGGATAGACTTAAGTACGCTGGACGGTTGGATAAAACGTGACAGTGATGGAAAAAAAAGTTTAGTTGGTTTTCAACAACTTAGCGAAAAAAAACGTAAGTAGTTGTTTTTAAACAAAACAAAAAGGTGTACAATCGGTTCATAATGGTGTAGTATAGTTATATCAAATGAAGGAAAATGAAAATGAAAGTTACAGTTTATCACAAAGATTTTGAAACAAACAGTTTCACAAGAGTTGCAGAAGTTTTTGCTGAAGGCATTACTGATGAGAAACAAGCATGCAATTTTGCTTACCGTTGGACTCAAAATATAGCTGATAGCTGGAGCCATCCTCAAGGTGTTGCTGACAAGCACGAAAATGTAGTAATTGTTGGTGAGCTTCCAGTACGAGGCGGAAAAACTTTTGGTCTTCGTTCATCAATGATGGGTGACCGTATGTATTGTGGAAATGGCGAAGTTTACGAAGTGGCAATGTGTGGCTTCGATATTGTTCCAGCAGTTGAGGAGGCAGCGTAATGACTGTTAAAGTAATAATTGATGAGAATACAAATTATAAAACTAAAAAATATAATGGAGAATGCTTAACCTTTGAATCCACAGGTTGGTGGGGAAATGGTCCAGTCTCTTTTAGACGTGAAGTTTTTGACAATCCAGATTACGGTTATGACAACTGGTCAATGAACACTGTCTCAGGCGGACAGAACAAAGTAGATGTACTCGTTCAAATCCGCGAACTAAGAGAAATGTTAAACGTAGCAGAAGCACGTATCCTAGAGACTCGTGCTATAGAACAGGAAACTGATGGAATGGAGTTAGTAGGATGAAAACACTAATCACCGCAGCAACTATTGTAGCATTCGCTGCTCCGGTTGCTGCAGAAAAGATAAACGCTGATGTAGAAGATTTCTACACAACTGTAGTCGAAAGGACGCCTTACACAAAACAGGTTTGTCAACAGGTTCAAGTACCTATTTACGGTACAGTCACACGACCAGGTAGTGGTGCTAGTGGTGGCGATATCCTAGGCGGAATGATTCTTGGTGGCTTGCTAGGTAAAGGCGTCACTAACAAAGATAACGGTGCAGCCGCGGGCGCGGTGCTTGGTGGAATAATTGCAGCTGATAAAGCAAAGAAGCCAAAGACTGAAACTGTTATTACTGGTTATAATTATGAAAAGCAATGCGAAGACATTACTGAGTATAGAGATGTAAATAAAAAGGTGTATGACTATTCTGTTATCACATGGACTGTCAATGGTATAACTTATCAGACAGCATTTACAAAGTGATTACGTAGCTCAACTGGATAGAGCAATTCACTTCTAATGAATAGGTTGAGGGTTCGAGTCCTTCCGTGATCACCAGAAAAAAATCCATCCTTGTAGTCTGCAGCTCTTGGAATGGTGAGTGTCCCTCAGCTCATAATGAGGCACCGACTTCCGGTGTACAACGAAGATAGGTGGGGAGTCACCTAGGCAAGGCTCCCCACTGATTATTAAGAGGAATTTATTATGGCTTGGATGCTAATATATATTATGGTACAAGGTAAAGATGTATATGCAGTAAATGCGTATGGTCCAGGTTTTACGTTTCCAGAAATGTATGAATGTTTTCATGCAAGAGAAATGTTAAGTTATGATGCGGGTGGTCAAGAAGGCCACTTCCCATTGAATGTGCAGGCTATCTGCATGCAAGTTGAAACTAAGGAGTAAGTTATGGAAGTAATCGCAGCAATGATGTTTTATGCAATGGCAGAAAATATCAAAGAAAACACATCGAGAATTAGTGTGTTAGAACAACACGTTGTTCAAATAAGTCATAAGTTAGAAAACGTTGATTTTGATTTAATGAAACTCATGGGAGCACATTCTGCTCATGCAGCTCGTTCTAACTTTATTGATGAAGAACACGATGACTCGATTGGCAACAATAAAAACAATATTGATTTGCTTATCGATACATTAGCAGACGCACTTACATCGAACGATGCCAGCAACTGATGCTCTCAAACAGTTAATGTTTGAAAATGTAATGGAGCGTCTTGGTTATAAAATCAAGACACCATTAATTATTGCTGATAAGTATACTGAAAAGCGAACAACGCATGTAGGACCACATCCCTTTTGGTTCATTACATACATTGTTCCTTATCAAAACAAAGCAAGTTACTTATATTATCGATACATAGACGCCGGTGCGTCACCAAAGGATAGCCTGATAAAAGGCTTTGCTGAAAACATTGATTATGAAAACGATACAGTGATGGCAGAAGTTGGATGGGAAGTAAAATATCAAACACATCCATCAAATCTAGATAAACGCGAACGTGCAAAGCTAATGATTAAATTTAATCGTGCTTGCTACGATAACATACATAATGGAATGTTTGGATACACACCTAAGTCTAACTACGTATTGACATGCGAACCAAAGGGAGCTAAAATAGATGCCGGTCCTAGTCTTACATCTTGGAAAGATGGAGCAAAGAACAGAGAAGCATTTGCAAAGAGAGTTGGTTTCAGTTCAATGAAAAAAGACGGATGGTGCTACGGCATCTATGATGAAAACGTAAAACTAAAACCTTTATAAAATGGAGAAACAAATGAGTCTATCAGCACAATTAATTAAGGCAGCTCGAATGCATGCCGAAGGCGAGCTTGAAAGAGCTAAAACTAATATCATGGTTTATATGCAAAACGCAGCGGGTATTGGCGAACACAGTGATATTGTTGAAGCAGTACAAAAAGAACTGTCTACTATGGGCAGTGCACATGAACGATTAGAAATGATCGATAAATACTTTTCACTGGATCACAAAGATTTTTCATAGGCATAATAAATAATAATACTTAACTCGGTGTAGCACAGCTTGGTAGTGCGCTTGTTTTGGGTACAAGAGGTCGTTGGTTCAAATCCAGCCATCGAGACCAATTAACAAACGGAGGTAAAGTAATGATTAGATCTGAACGTATGGCGCGGTCAACAGCCGCAAGATTAAAGCGTAAAGAAACAAAAGGAATATTACTAGAAAAGACCGAACGACTTTATACCAAACTTCGAAACCTCAGAAGAAAGTCGCAGAAAAGGAAACAAAATGTCTGAATTATTCGACTTTGGCTTTACAGCAGTCGATGAAGATGAACTTTCGGCGGTGCAGCAAACAACTGCACTTGCCAATGATGCTGAAAAACTTGCTACAACAACGCAAGAAAGATTAGACAATCTTTATAATGCGGTTGTGCCACTATTGAACAACTTAAAAAAGAATCCTGAAAAAGATTATATTCTTTGGCCGAATAGGCTTGCAAAAGTAGAGCAGTTTGAAACTCATCTACAAACAATATATAAAGGAAAATAACATGTGGGCTGCGATAGTACTGGCGTGTAGTGTAGAATTTGATACATGCAAAAACTTAGCAAATCCAGACGTATATCTATCTTTAGATGCATGTTTAAACTCATTAGCCGAAGGATTCAAAGCGGCTGAAGGAAACGGTTGGACCGTGATGAATTACACGTGTTTAGATTGGAAAACTAAAGATCTTAAAATAGATATGAATAATCTTTAGCTCTTCTTCTCTGGTGCTTTACTTTTAGTGTAAGCTTGTGCGCCAAAGAACGCTGCTACTAAACCAGCGATAGCGACAAAGTAAGCTGGAGCAATATCACTTACTAACTGTGCAGCCGTATCTTCCCCTACAATAGAAGTTATAATAATTGTAATTGGATATAGAAGCATGCCCCAGAGAGCAAACCAAGCCATAGCGCGTATTTGATCTTCTTTCTTATCTTCATTTTCTTGCATCTTACGTTTGTGTTCATATTCAGCAATCTCTTTTGCCCTTGCCATTTCTTCGTCTGTAACGACTCCATCACCATCTGTATCTAATTCAGCAAAGATTGAATCCGGTTGTAGTGTTTTAGCTGCAGCCATTTTTTATTTCCTGTATGTCTTTCTTGAATATTTATAAATAATGATGTATAAGAAGTACTTTTAAAGGATTTAAAATGAGTAAGAAAGAAGAACGAGGATTCATTTACAGACTTTTCAATGACTTATTTGTAGTTACAATAAATCATGAAGGTTCTTCCAGAGAAATTCGTTTGAGAGAAATTAAAAAGATTAATAATAACTATTTGAAAGGTGTAGATGATTTAGGTCACAAAGTTGAGTTTAGGACTTCTGTCGCCTTTGATTATTTTGTTAAGAAAATATACTAGGAGACTACGATGGAAATGTTTGCAAGAATGTTTGGTGATACCTTATGGATCTACACAGCTATTGCAGGTTCTATTGTAGGCGCAGCTTTTCTAGCATGGTTTAGAAATACACGTGCTGCGTTATATCTTATGGCAAAGTTTGACGCGTACTTAGATTATTTAGTAGATCGCTTTGGTTGGGACTGGTTACAGGATGATCCTGAAGCTTGGAGAAAAAGATACCCCAAAGTGACAAAGAAAATAGATAACATAGAACAACGATTAAAGGAGTTGGAAAATGAACTGG
>Ga0181379_1001122_pt1 | contig 12680 bp, 19 predicted proteins | sample 2SPOviralmetaG_FD_130115 | JGI IMG/M metagenome (GOLD analysis project Ga0181379, IMG submission 130115) | Marine viral communities from the oligotrophic San Pedro Time Series (SPOT) site, San Pedro Channel, CA, USA - 2 SPOT_SRF_2009-07-10 | ecosystem: Environmental > Aquatic > Marine > Strait... | reverse complement strand
CTAAATTTGACAAAGACGGACATTACAAAGTAAATCTTGTAGTGCCTACTGACAAGGCTTCTTCATTGATTAAACAGATTGATGAAGAAATTAAAAAGAGCGTAGAGATTGCCAAAGAAAAAAACAAAGGCAAAGCTGTAAAGCAAGCAAACGCTCCGTACGAAGAACAACTTGATGATGAAGGTAAGCCAACTGGCAACACTGTTTTCAAGTTTAAAAGAAAAGCACAAATAATATCTGCTGATGGAAAAGTCATTCCATTTAAAGTAGCATTGTTTGATAGCTCCGGTAAACCTTTAATTGATGCTAACGTTTGGTCTGGAAGTGAGATGAAAGTTAGTGCTGAGTTAGTACACTGGTTCACTGCAATGGCAGGCGCAGGCGTAAGTCTGAGATTAAGAGCAGTACAAATAACTAAGCTAGTTGAAGGTGGTGCCGGCAATGCTGAAGGCTACGGTTTTGATAAAGTAGAAGGTGGCTATACAGCAACAGAAAGTGTGAACAATGTGGTACAAGAAGAAACCGCAGAAGCTGACTTCTAATCAAGTTGGTTTAAAATACGGCTTTAGGTCAGGCTTAGAAGAAGCAATTGCTTCTGAGCTTGACACTAAAAAAGTTAAGTATGAGTTTGAACAATCTAAACTTAACTATACAAAGCCGCAAAAAGTTCACACTTATACCCCTGACTTTTATCTAACTGGGTCTGACATTTATATTGAGACTAAAGGTTACTTTACTTCTCAAGACCGTCAGAAAATGCGTCTTATAAAAGAACAGCATCCTCAGTTAGATATTAGATTTATATTTTCTAATTCTAAAACAAGAATAAGTAAAAAATCAAAAACAACATATGGCATGTGGTGTGATAAGTATGGATTTAAATACGCAGACAAACATGTTCCAACGGAGTGGTTATGAGTAACATAAGAAAAGAAACAAAGTACATTGTTGTTCACTCAAGTAATACAAATCCAAAACAAAATTTAGATGTTAAAGATTTAGACAAGCAACATAGAAAAGAGGGTTTATTCTCATGTGCGTTCCATAAAATAATCAAAAGAGACGGTTCTATTCAGGATGGTCGTGATATTATGATAGCAGGCGCACACATTGAAACAGATGTTAACTTGTCTAATAAAAATTCTATTGGCATTTGTCTAATTGGCGGACAAAATGTTGATGGACAACCTGATTGTAATTTTACTTTCAAACAATACCAAAGTTTAGTTAAACTGGTAGATGTTTTAAAAGACAGTTATGGTGAGGTTGAGATTGTTGGTCATAGAGATGTGACTAGCTCCTCGTGTCCGCAATTTGATGTAAAAGAATTGCTGACATAGTTTGTTTGTGCCTACTGGGTAGAAATATCCAGTAGGTTTTTATTAACCCAAATATTAAGGCAAAAAATTTTATGGAAAATACTGATAGTACGTTTTTATATCATTCAGCATGTGATGAGTGTGGCTCTTCAGATGCTAATTCGGTATATGATGATGGACATACCTATTGTTTTTCATGTAACACACACAAACAAGGAGAAAAAGAAATGCAAACAAACGTAAAAGAAAAATGTAAAGATTTTATAACAGGTACTGTATCTGCTTTGTCTAAAAGAAACATTGACTTTGATACAGCACAAAAATTTAATTATCAAACTGGCGCATGGTTTGGAAGACCTTGTCAGATTGCAAACTACTATGATAAAGACAAACAATTAGTAGCACAAAAACTAAGATACCCTGATAAAACATTTCAGTGGTTAGGTGATGCAAAAAAAGCAACACTATTCGGACAGCATTTATGGAGAGAAGGCGGACGAATGTGTATTGTTACAGAAGGCGAGATAGATGCCTTATCAATTTCCAGAACTAATCAAAATAAATTTCCCGTAGTAAGTATTAAGACAGGTGCACAAGGCGCTAAAAAAGATATACAAAAAGAATTAGAGTGGCTTGAAAAATTTGAGAGTGTAGTACTTTGTTTTGACCAAGACGAGCACGGAGAAAAAGCTGCTATTGAATGTGCAAAATTATTTACACCAAACAAAGCTAAGATTTGTACAATGCCATTAAAAGATGCAAACGAAATGTTACTTGCAAACAAAGTAAGAGAGTTAACAGATTGTATATGGTCAAGTAAACCATACAGACCTGATGGTATTGTAGTTGGAAAAGAATTATGGAATGAAATACAAAAAGAAGATGAGTATGTAACAGTTCCATATCCATTTGAATGTTTAAATGTTAAAACACATGGACTACGTAAAGGTGAGCTTGTTACTATCACTGCCGGAAGTGGTGTTGGTAAATCTAGTTTTTGTAGACACGTAGCATTAAACTTATTAAAAAATAATTACACCGTAGGTTACATTGCATTAGAAGAAAGTATTAAACGTAGTGCACTTGGTATCATGGGTGTTGAATTACAAAAACCATTACACTTAACAAGAGAGGGTATCAGTGAAGAAGACTTACTTAAGACGTTTAACAATACTGTGGGCAGTGGCAACTTTTATCTTTACAATCATTTTGGTTCAACAGTTGCAGATAACTTGCTCTCTAAAATAAGATACATGGCTAAAGCCTGTAATGTAGACTATGTAATACTAGACCATTTACACATGGCTTTGTCTGCATTAGGTGATGCTAATACAAATGATGAACGTAAACTTATAGATTATTTTGTATCAAAACTTAGAACGCTAGTAGAAGAAACTGGTATTGGTTTAATACTTGTTTCACATTTATCACGTACTAAAGATGGTAACAAAGGTTATGAAGATGGAGTACAAGTATCTATGAATAGTTTAAGAGGCAGTCAAAGTATTGCTCAGTTAAGTGACATGGTATTAGCCTTGTCCAGAGACTTACAAGCTGAAGATAACATTGCACAAGTTAATGTTTTAAAAAATAGATTTAGTGGTGAGACTGGAAAAGCTTGTAGTTTAAGATATGATTTAGACACAGGTTGTTTAACTGAAGTACAATCGGAGACTGTTAATGACTTCTAAATTACCTGTTAGAAAAAGAAAAGCAAAACAAGACACTGTGTCTTGGACATTTTATGTTTTATCTGCTGTTAAAAAAGCAAAAGAAAGTTCAACACCTGTAGTATTACATGTTGCTAAAGATAGCTCAGCATCCTTATTACAAGATGCATTGATGGCACTTGCTATGAATGGTGAAGATGCAGCATGGAACGTAGATATAAAAATACACAAACACATACATTAATTATGAAACTACCTACAATAACTAAAAAGACATTAGACGCTAAATTTGTTTTATGTCATTGGCTTGATATAAACTCTGATGCCTCGTGGATGTCATTAGAAAAAGCAAAAACAAGTACACCAACTATTTGTGTGAGCACTGGTTGGTTAATAAAACAAGATAAGAATGTACACATTTTATGTGGTGACATAAACTTTGAAGATGATGGTACACTAGGTGACGTTGGTAATGTAACTGTTATACCAACTATTAATGTTATTAAAAAGAAAGTATTAAAAATATGAGATACATATTTGATATAGAAACTGATGGGTTTCTTGACGTCTGTACTAAAATACATTGTTTAGTTTTAAAAGATGTAGACACTAATAAGTTTTTGTCTTTATCAGTTGATGAAGCATTAGATAAATTATCTAAAGCAAAAGAAATTATAGGACACAACATTATAAAATTTGATTTGCCTGTAATAAAAAAACTATATCCTACCTTTAAAACTGAGGCAAAAATTTTTGACACACTTGTAGCAACAAGATTGTTATTTCCAGATGTAAAAGAAAAAGATTTTCAACGTAAAGATTTTCCAAAAGATTGTATAGGAAGACACAGTTTAAAAGCATGGGGTAATAGAATAGGAAATTACAAAGCACAGTTTGATACAGACTGGCAAACTTTTACACCTGAGATGCTAGAGTATTGTAAACAAGATGTAGAAGTAACTTATAATCTTCACAAAATGATACATGAAGATATGAAATATTCTCAGCAAGCTATGGATTTAGAGCACTCTGTAGCACAATTAATTTATAATCAAGAAGTTCATGGTTTTAGTTTTAGTACTGAAGAAGCTAGAAAACTTTATTCAGAATTAAATGGTAGACGAATGGAAATAGAATACAAGTTACAAGTAATGTTTCCACCTGAAAAAGAACACATACCTTTTATACCTAAAGTAAATAACAAAGCTAGAGGATATGTTAAGGGTGAAGTATTCTACAAAGAAAAAACTATTATCTTTAATCCATCTAGTAGACAACATATTGCAGATAGATTAATTAAAATACATGGATGGAAACCTAAAGTTTATACTGATGATGGTAAGCCTAAGTTAGATGAAACTATTTTAGAAAGTCTACCATACCCTGAAGCTAAAATATTATGTGAGCATTTTCTATTAGATAAAAGAATTGGTCAGTTAGCTACTGGCGCTCAAGCTTGGTTAAAGCATGAGAAGAATAATAAAATACATGGTACTTGCAATACTAATTCAACAGTAACTGCAAGAGCAACACACTCGTACCCAAACATGGCACAAATTCCAAGTGTTGGTGTGCAATATGGTAAAGAGTGTAGAGCATTATTCACGGTTCCAACTGGTAAAAAACTTGTAGGCATTGATGTCTCAGGTTTAGAGGTGAGAATGTTGGCTCACTACATGGCTAAGTACGATAACGGCAACTATGCTAAAGTTGTTTTAGATGGTGATATACACTCTGAAACAAAAACATTAGCAGGGTTAGATAGCAGAGACTTAGCCAAGCGTTTTTACTACTGTTTTCTTTACGGTGGTGGTGTTAAAAAAATTGCAGCAGTTACAAATAAAACTGTAGCAGAAGCATCTAAGATAAAGAAACGTTTCTTAAATAACTTACCTGCATTAAACAAACTAATTGAAAATGTACAGCAAGCAGCTGAACGTGGTTACTTAGTAGGTCTTGATAAGAGACGTGTTAAAGTACGTTCAAGCCATGCTGCATTAAACACGTTGCTTCAATCGTCCGGAGCCTTAGTGTGTAAGCAGTGGTTAGTAGAGTTTGATAAAGTGATTAAGAAAATACCTGAAGCACATCAAGTAGTGTGGGTACATGATGAAATACAAGTAGAGTGTCTTGAAAAAGATGCTGAGCAAGTTGGGCAATTAGCCGTAAAAGCAATAGAAGACACTGGTAAGTATTTTGATTTAAGACTTCCGCTAACTGGTGAATACAAGATAGGAGATAACTGGAGTGAAACACACTAAAGCACAACCTCACTTTGATAAAGATTTAAAGTTTGGACAACAATACGAGAATGAGTTCCAAGAAGCAGTAGAAGGTAAGATAGAATGTAAGACTGATAGGCTGTGTCAGAAAACAGGTAACGTTTATATTGAAACAGAAAGTAGAGGTAAACCTTCTGGTATTAATACAACACAGTCAAGAAACTATGCTATTTGTTTATGGACACAAGACAGGACTGACCAAGTTTGGGTTTTAATACCAACAGCACACCTTAAAAAACTTATGGTTAAGTACCCTATTAAGAAGGGTGGTGACAACTGGACAAGTAAAGGACACATAATTCCTAAAGAAGATTTATTAACATTTGACATATAGGAGAAACATGAAACTAAAAAGAGTACTTTTAATTGATGGTGATATTTTATTATATAAGATAGCACTTAATAATGAAGTAGAAACAGACTGGGGTGACGGTTTATGGACACTACACTGTGATGAAACTTTGTGTAAAGCTGACGTAGATGCAGTTGTAGATGACTTAGGCGCTAGTTTACAAGCTGATGACTATGTTATTGCATTAACAGACAGTAGCAATTTTAGAAAAGATGTATTGCCTTCATACAAAAGCAATAGAAAAGACAAGCGTAAACCAATTACATTAAAAGCTTTGAGAAAATATGTATTAGAAAAACATAACGGAGTTGTATGGAAGAACTTAGAAGCAGATGATGTTATGGGTATTATGGCTACCGAACCTACAGATGAAGAGCGTATTGTTGTTAGTATAGACAAAGACCTACGAACTGTACCTTGTAAATTATCACAAGATGCTATGACTGTAGAACAAATACCACAACGAATGGCTGACTATTGGTTTATGATACAGACTTTGACAGGTGATAAAGTTGACGGGTATGACGGCATAGAAGGTGTCGGAATTAAGACTGCTGAGAAGCTGATTAAGAAATATACTAACGTTCCCCTTTTAGACCTATGGAAGATAGTCAAAAAGATTTACGTAGATAAAGGATATACAGAGGCTGAAGCTCTTCAACAAGCTAGAGTTGCACGTATACTAAGACATGGTGATTACAATAAGAAAACAGGAGAAGTAAAATTATGGACAATATAAAAAAACCGTTACACTATAATAAAGGTGGCATAGAACCTATAGATTATATCATACAAAATAACCTTACGTATTGTGAGGGCAACGTTGTAAAGTATATTTCTAGGTGGAGATACAAGGGACATGGCATTGAAGACTTAAAGAAAGCTAAACAATATATTGATTTTATTATAGAAAAAGAAGGACAACCAAGAGTAACGGAAACAAAAGAATGATAGATTACGAAAGAGATAATTTACTTACTGATTTTGGTAAGACAACATTAAAAGATAGGTATTTATTACCAGAAGAAACATCACCTCAAGAAGGTTTTATGAGAGCAGCAAAAGCTTTTTCTGATAATGATGAGATGGCACAGCGTATATATGATTATGCATCTAAACTTTGGTTCATGTATTCTACGCCTGTTTTGTCTAATGCCGGTAGTAAAAGAGGCATGCCTATTTCATGTTTCTTAAATTATGTAGGTGATAGTAGAGAAGGATTGACAGGACACTACACAGAGAACGCTTGGCTTGCTTCTGTTGGCGGTGGTATCGGTGGGTACTGGGGTGACGTACGAAGTGATGGTACACAAACTTCTGGTGGTTCGCAGTCTTCTGGTTCAATACCTTTTTTACACGTAGTTGACAGTGAGATACTTGCGTTCTCTCAAGGTAAAACAAGACGTGGTAGTTATGCAGCATACATGGATATATCACATCCAGAGATAATAGAATTTTTAGAAATGAGAAAACCTAGTGGTGGTGACGTACATAGAAAATGTCTTAACTTACATCATGGTGTAAACATATCTGATGAGTTTATGCATTTAATAGATAACTGCATTAAAGAACCTACGTTTGATGACACTTGGAATTTAATTGACCCGCACACTAAAAAAATAGTACGGACTGTTTCAGCTAGAGATTTGTGGTTAAAAATATTAGAGACAAGAGTTGCCACTGGTGAGCCTTATGTTTCATTTATTGATACAGTAAATGATGCATTGCCTGAAACACAAAAGAAACTAGGACTAAAAGTTAATCATTCTAATTTATGTACAGAGATAACACTAGCTACTGATGAAAACAGAACAGCTGTTTGTTGTTTGTCTTCTGTTAATTTAGAAAAGTATGATGAGTGGAAGAACAACAGTTTATTTATACCTGACTTAGTTAGGTTCTTAGATAATGTGCTACAGTATTTTATTGACAAAGCACCTGATGAATTGTTTAGAGCTAAGTTTAGTGCAAACAGTGAAAGAAGTTTAGGTTTAGGTGCTATGGGTTTTCACGCATACTTACAATCAAGAGGTATAGCGTTTGAAGGTGCACTTGCTAAATCATTAAACATGAAAATATTTAAAAGTATTAAAGAGCAAGCTGTAGAAGAAAGTAAAAGACTAGCAGTAAAAAGAGGTGAAGCTCCAGACATGGAAGGAACCGGTATGCGTAATGCACACTTGTTAGCTATTGCACCTAATGCTTCTAGTTCTATTATTTGTGGTACAACATCACCATCAATAGAACCATACAGAGCTAATGCTTATGTGCAAAAAACAATGTCAGGTTCTTTTCTAGTTAAGAATAAATACTTAGAAAAATTATTAGATAAAAAAGGTATTAACAATGAAGAAACATGGACTTCTATTTTAGCAAACAGAGGTTCAGTATTACATTTAGATGCTCTTTCTGATAATGAAAAAGATATATTTAAAACAGCAATAGAAATAAATCAACAATGGATAGTTGAGCATGCAGCAGACAGACAGAAACATATTTGTCAAGGACAATCAGTCAATGTATTTGTACCTGCTGATGTAAACATTAAAGAATTACATGACATGCATATGTTGGCTTGGAAGAAAAAGTTAAAGACTTTGTATTATTGTCGTTCAGAAGCAATTAAACGTGCTGAGTTAGTATCAAAAAAAGTAGAAAGAACAATCATACCTGAAGCAGATTGTTTAGCTTGTGAGGGATAATGACAGACAGTAGTTTATTTGATGGTGTTAATTATAAACCATTAAAAAAGAAAAAGAGAAAACAAAAAAAGAAAGCAAAACAATCTGTGCTATGGACAGTATATCATACTATCTTAGCTATAGAATTATTAATCATAATCATTATAGAAGGAGTGGAATTATATCATGGGTTTTAATAGTTATAAAATAAGAGACGGAAAACATATTCCAACTGAAAAATATAAAAAAAACTGGGACAGTATATTTGGTAAAGATAAAACTAAAGAAGAGTTACCAAAAGAAGAAGAAGATTACATTAAGGAGTTAGAAAAAAAGATATGAGTTTATTTGACAAACGAACTTACTACAAGCCATTTGATTATGGGTGGGCTTTTGAAGCTTACGACATGCAACAAAAAATGCACTGGCTTCCAAGCGAAGTACCATTACACGAGGATGTGAGAGACTGGAATGAAAGATTAACAGTAGAAGAAAAAAACTTAATAGGACAAATATTAAAGTTCTTTACTCAAGGTGATGTGGATATAGCACAAGCTTATTTAGATAAATACATACCTAAATTTAAAGCACCGGAAGTTAGAATGATGTTGTCTTCTATAGCAACAAGTGAAGCTAATCATGCACATAGTTATTCATTATTAAATGATACTATTGGTTTGCCTGATAAGGAATACAAAGCATTTCAAGAATACAAAGAGATGGCTGATAAACATGAATACTTGTTTACATCTAAAGGTAAAGGTCTTGAAGGACTAGCTAGAGAGATAGCGTGTTTCTCTGCGTTTGGTGAAGGCTTACAGTTGTTTGCATCATTTGTTATGCTTCTTAACTTCCAAAGATATGGACGTATGAAGGGAATGTGTCAGATTGTAACTTGGTCTATTAGAGATGAGACACACCATGTTGAAAGCATGATTAAATTGTTTCATCAATTAATAAAAGAAAACCCAAATATTTGGACAGAAAAATTTAAAGCAAGTATCTATCAAACATGTAGAGATATGGTAGACTTAGAAGATAAGTTTATTGATTTGGCTTTTGCTATGGGTGGCATCAGAGGATTAAAAGCAGAAGAAGTTAAACAGTATATTAGATACATTGCTGACAGAAGACTGTTACAATTGTCTTTAAAACCTAATTATGGTGTAAAAGATAACCCATTAGGTTGGTTAGACTGGGTATTAAATGGTGTAGAACATGCTAATTTCTTTGAGAATAGAGCTACAGAATATAACAAAGGAACTATAACAGGAAACTTGTGGGACTAAAGTGCCCTTTTTAGAAGAAAACAATATGATTGACCAAGAAGATTTAGTTTTACCTGCAACAGTAGACGAGTTAGTTAAACTTTTAAACAAAGTTTATCCTGAAAAGTCTGCTGTTTTAACAGATAATCCTAATAAAATATACTTTGAAGCAGGTCAACGTGATGTTGTCAAGTTTATTAACATGTTAAAAGAGAGGACAGAGAAGTAATTATGTGTTTATCAAAGCCTAAAGCACCTCAAATTGTGCAAGCTCCTGCACCTATTCCACCTTCAGCGCCTATTGAAGAAGATAAAGCGCCTAAAGTAGAAACAGCAGTAGATATGGACAAAGATTTAGATTTGAAGAAAAAGAAAAAAGTTGGAACTACAGCTTTACAAACATCTTCTGGTCTAAACATACCCACTACATCCGGTTTAAATATAACTTAATATTATGCATTATAATAATATGTTACAACAAAGCGCTAAAGAGCGATACGAAACATTAAGACAACACAGAGAACACTTTTTAGATAGAGGACAAGAGTGTAGTGAATTAACTATACCTTCACTTTTACCACCAGATGGCTTTCATTCTTCTACAGATTTATATAATCCATTTCAATCAGTTGGCGCAAGAGGCGTTAACAACTTAGCAAGTAAACTTCTTTTACTTTTGCTTCCACCCAATTCCCCATTTTTTAGATTATCAGTATCAGGTAACGCTAAAAGAGATTTAGACCAACAAAAAGAAATTAAGTCTGAAGTAGAAAAATCTTTAGCAACTATTGAAAGAGAAGTCTCAAGTAAAATAGAACAACTTGCATTAAGAGTTAGTGTGTTTGAAGCATTAAAACATTTAATTGTAGCAGGTAATGTCTTAACTTACTTACCTAAAAAAGGAACTATGAGAGTATTTCCTTTAACAAATTTTGTATGTAAAAGAGATGCTTCAGGTAACATTGTAGAAATAGTTATTGAAGAAACTATTCATCCAACATATTTAGATGGTGACACATTAGAAAGAATTTCACAGTTTGAAGATTACAAACCAGATGAAGAGTGTGAACTTTACACACACATTTACAAATTAAACGATAAAGAATTTTACACTTGTCAAGAAGTAAAAGGTGTTAAGATTGAAAGCTCACAAGGTACATACCCTATAGACAGTCTACCATACCAAGCATTAAGAATGGTAAGAGTAGATAATGAAGATTATGGTCGTGGTTATGTAGAAGAGTTTTTAGGTGATTTAAAATCATTAGAAGGATTATCTCAATCACTTGTAGAAAGTGCAGCTGCATCTTCTAAAGTAGTATTTATGGTAAGACCTAATTCTGTTACTAGAAAAAAAGATTTAGCTAATACTAGAAACGGTGACATAATTACTGGTAGTGGTGATGATGTAGCAGTATTGCAAGCACAAAAACAATATGACTTACAAGTCGTAGAGAGAAGTATTGCTAAGTTAGAAGAAAGATTATCGTATGCTTTCTTATTAAACACAGCTATACAAAGAGATGCTGAAAGAGTAACAGCACAAGAAATTAGATACATGGCTCAACAATTAGAAACTGCTATGGGTGGTATATATTCATTACTATCACAAGAGTTTCAATTACCTTTGGTGACCATATTAATGAAACGTATGTCTCAAGCAAATGAGATACCTTCATTACCTAAAAATTCTGTTAAGCCTACAATTATTACAGGTGTAGAAGCTTTAGGTAGAGGAAATGATTTACAAAAATTAAGAGAATTTGTTGCTGAGATTGCAAACTTAGCACAAGTAAATCCTGCTGTAGTACAAAGTTTAAATGCTCAGGATTTAATTAAACGTATTGCTACTGGTTTAGGTATTGATACGGAAGGTCTTGTTAAGTCTGATGAAGAACTTGCACAAGAACAATCAGCTCAAGAAGATGCTATGCAAAATCAACAGATGATGCAAATGGCAGAGAAGGCTATAGCACCCGCAGTACAAGGTGCTATGAAACAATCACAAGAAGGATAATTAGATGGTAGATAAAGTAGAAATACAGGAAGAAGAAACTGGTATTGAACAACCAGTAGAACAAACAAACGAGACACAGTCGGCACAAAGTAAACCTGAAGGCTTGCCTGAAAAATTCAACAGTGTTGAAGATTTAGCAAAGTCATATGCAGAGTTAGAAAAGAAACTTGGTGGACAATCTCAAGAAACAAAAGACGAAGTAGACCCAGTTGCTAAAGCAACACCTAAGTCTGATAATAATTTAGAAATAGCTGAGAAAGCTGTTACTGATGCAGGTTTAGATATGTCTTCTTTACAAGCAGAGTATGCTGAAAAAGGTGAGTTAGATACAAAGTCTTATGAAGCTTTAGAAAAAGCAGGCATATCAAAAGAATATGTGGATAGTTACATTGCAGGTCAAGAAGCTATTGCTAAAACACAAGCAGATGAAATTAAATCTACTGTTGGTGGTGATGACACATATCAGGAGATGGTTGACTGGGCTTCTAAAAATATGACTGAAGGTGAGAAAACTGCTTACAACAAAGCTGTAAACAGTGGTGACATGGACACAGTTAAACTAGCTGTCAATGCACTTAAAGGTCAATTTGAAAGAGCTAATGGTGTTGAGCCTAAACTTGTAGAAGGTAAAGCACAACCAAGTCAAGAACAAGGTTTCTTGTCATGGGCTCAAGTAACAGAGGCTATGGCTGACCCTAGATATGCTAAAGATATGGCATATCAAAACGAAGTTAAAAATAAATTAGCTAACAGTAACTTATAATAGGAGAAACACATGTACGGAAAAAAAGCTAAAGGTAAAAAGATGTTAAAAGGTGGACAGAAAAAACTACCTGCTGCATTACAGAAAAAAATAATGAAAGCTAAAAAGAAAAAGTAATGGCTAAAAAAGGACTGTACGCCAATATCCATGCAAAGCGTAAACGTATTGCTGCGGGTTCTGGTGAAAAAATGCGTAAGGTTGGAGTTAAAGGTGCACCTACTAAAAAACAATTTAAAAGAGCGGCAAAGACAGCTAAGAAAAAGTAATGCCGGCTAAAAAATATCAGTCACCTTCCGGCGGTTTAAATGCTGCCGGAAGAAAATATTTT
>Ga0181379_1001121_pt1 | contig 12680 bp, 20 predicted proteins | sample 2SPOviralmetaG_FD_130115 | JGI IMG/M metagenome (GOLD analysis project Ga0181379, IMG submission 130115) | Marine viral communities from the oligotrophic San Pedro Time Series (SPOT) site, San Pedro Channel, CA, USA - 2 SPOT_SRF_2009-07-10 | ecosystem: Environmental > Aquatic > Marine > Strait... | reverse complement strand
GTCCCTTATGAAGGCACTTTGGACCAGTTGTACAACAATGACTTTAGAAAGTTCATCGAATACAACATACAAGATACCGCACTACTGGACAAGCTGGACAAAAAACTAAGATTTATTGATCTTAGTAATGAACTTGCACACGCAAATACTGTTTTGCTACAGACCACTATGGGTGCTGTTGCAGTTACAGAGCAAGCGATCGTTAATGAAGCACATGGTCGTGGATTACAAGTTCCGAATCGCCCAAAGCGTGATGAAGAAAACACACAAGCGGCAGGTGCTTACGTAGCATTTCCTAAAAAAGGACTTCACAAATGGATTGCAAGTATGGACTTGAACAGTCTGTATCCAAGTGTAATTCGTGCATTGAATATGGCTCCAGAAACTATTGTTGGACAAATACGTCCTGAAATAAGTGATGCAAGAGTGCATGAAGACATGACACTTAAGAAGAAGTCTTTTGCAGGCAGTTGGGAAGGACGCTTTAGTACAGAAGAATACGAAGCTGTAATGGATCAACGCAAAGACATTGCACTTACTATTGACTGGGAAAAAGGCGGCAGTGACGTACTAAGTGGTGCAGAGATATACAAAGTTATATTTGATAGTCAGCAACCTTGGATGCTTTCGTCAAATGGTACAATATTTACAACAGAATTTGAAGGTGTTATTCCAGGTATCTTAAAACGTTGGTACAGTGAACGTAAAGAACTACAAGCACATCTTAAAAAAGCAAAAGATGCAGGCAATGCTATTGAAATTGAGTATTGGGACAAGCGACAGTTGGTTAAGAAAATTAACTTGAACAGTTTGTATGGTGCTATTCTTAATCCAGGCTGTAGATTCTTTGATAAACGTATCGGACAGTCAACTACACTAACAGGCCGTACTATTGTTAAGCACATGTCAGCAGAAGTGAACAACTGTATTACTGGCAAATATGACCACGTAGGCGAAGCAATGATATATGGTGATACAGATTCGTGTTATTTTAGTGCTTGGCCAATTGTTAAGGATGAAGTTGAGTCTGGTAAACTTGAATGGAATATCGAAAAGTGTATTCAGCTTATGGATCAAGTATGTGAACAAGCAAATACAACATTTCCTGAATTTATGTTAGATGCATTTCATTGTCCAAAGTCACGTAGTGATGTAATTGCGGCAGGTAGAGAAATTGTTGCACAAAGTGGCTTGTATATTACAAAGAAACGTTATGCGGCATTAGTTGTAGACAACGAAGGCTTTAGAACAGACACAGATGGTAAGCCCGGCAAAGTAAAAGCAATGGGCTTAGACTTGCGTAGGTCAGACACGCCTGTGTTTATGCAACAGTTTTTGAGTGAAATATTACTTATGGTACTGACAGATGTGCCGCAAGAAGAAATACTTGAACGTATTACTGTATTCCGTAAGGAGTTTAGTGAGCGTCCTGGTTGGGAGAAGGGTGCGCCAAAACGTGCAAATAAAGTAGGACACTATAGGCGCTTAGAAGAAAAGCAAGGCAAAGCAAATATGCCCGGACACGTTAGAGCAAGTATTAATTGGAATACGCTTAAACGTATGAACGGAGACAAATACTCGCAAGAGATTGTTGACGGCATGAAAGTTATTGTTTGCAAACTAAAACAAAATCCATTGGGGTATACATCTGTTGCGTATCCAACAGATGAACTACGTATTCCAGATTGGTTCAAAGAATTGCCATTTGATGATGCGGCAATGGCAGAAACTATCATCGACAATAAATTAGACAACTTGATTGGTGTGCTTAACTATCCGTTAGAAGATACAAAGCGACACAATACATTTAACAGTTTGTTTGATTTTGGAGAATAATATGAAGAAGCAAAGAAATAGACTCGAAAGAAAGTTAGACGAGTACAACCATACAATGGAATTAATTAGAACAATTGTTCCAATAGCAGTATTGGTGCTACAACTTGTAATTCTATCGCGGCTAACGTAATATGACAGTACGTTGTTTTGGAGATAGTGTAACTTATGGACACGGCTTAGAAGATTGCTTTAATCCGATTGACAATACTCCTGGCAAGCAACCCAGTAAATTTGCGTGGCCGGCAAAATTAGGTAGTGATTATATAAATTATGCTGTGCCGGGCTGTAGCAATAAACATATTGCAAGAAGAGTTGCAGATACAACCTTTGAACAAAATGATATTTGTGTTGTTATGTGGACATACTTAGATAGATGGAGTGTGCTTGATTGGGACGACGGCGATACTATTAGGATAGGTCCTTGGATGACTACTAAAAAGCACATGCAAGGTTATCAATATTACAAACACATTTATAGAGAATTTGATAGTTGGTATAGTAACTTAGTTATGATAGATTGGTGTAATAAATTGCTTGACAGTAGGGGAGTAAGACACTATAATTTATGGAATAATGTTGGTTACCAACATACACTAAAACAAATGGAGTCATATACACCGTGGTTTGATATAAACTTTGAAGATATTACAAGTATTATTAAAAGATCAGACTACAATAAAGCATTAGATGGATTACATCCAGGCCCTTCGTGGCAAATAGCTGTAGCAGAAAAAATAGCAGAGATAATAAATGACTGATGAAATTGATCTAAAAGTAAAAGAACATTACAAAGAAAGTCAGATGTCAAAGGCTGGTAAACTTGCTATGGAGTTAGGCGCAGAACGTAGGCGTCTAAAGCAAGAGCTTGCAGAACTACAAACAGAAGTTGAAGACCTTACTCCAACAACACCTACTGGTACAGTTGATTGGTATGTGAAGTGGGCAAGCATGGCACTTGCTGTTTGTGGTGTATTTTTGATTAGTGCAGACTTTGTTGTGTCAGGCCAAGTTTCTTATATATTAAGCAGTATGGGATGGGTTTATGTTGGTATGGCTTGGGGCGATAGAGCAATTATGATTGGCAGTAGTATTTCAGGCACTGCCGTAGCAATGAATTTAGTGCAAGGACTTATATGATGAGTGACGAACAAAAACTGATATTAATTACAGACTTTATAGAACAAAAGTTAAGGAAAGAAAAAGAACTTGAGTTTTATCTTAGGGAGTTAGAAGATCTACAGCGCAAGATCGGATATTTACGTAGTGAAGTTACACTTACTAATACTATTATTAATATGATTAAACACGAGCAAATATACGATGTAAAGGAAGAGATGATTGCTAACGAAGCAAGAGTAATCAAACTTAGCCCTAAGGAAGACAAGGAAGAACAATGAGCGGACAAAGACGCTTTTTAAAAATGTGGGCAAGGACAGTTGGAATGCCAATCGGACTCAGTGACGATGACAAACCAGAGTTCTTGCCCATTAGACAAAAAGATGTTAAACGTGCTTTATGGTTCAGAACCTTCTGGATTGTCTTGCATATTGTTACATGTTGTGCTATAATAGCAGGGAACGGAAGAACTTTAGGAGTATGGTAATGAAAGTAGGATTTACATGCAGTACATTTGATTTACTACACGCAGGACATGTACAAATGTTGCGTGAAGCAAAAGAGCAGTGCGATTACTTGATTGTTGGATTGCAAGTTGATCCAAGTGTAGATAGACCAGAAAAGAATGCGCCTATTCAAACGATTGTAGAACGTTATACTCAACTAAAAGCAGTAAAATATGTTGATGAAATTATTCCGTATGCTACAGAAACAGACTTAGAAGATATATTAGAAATGTATCACATAGATGTGCGTATATTAGGCGAAGAATATCGTGATGGTAAATTTACTGGACGAGCAATTTGTGCTAAACGAGGTATTGAATTATACTTTAATAAAAGAGAACATAGATTTAGTACAAGTGATTTGCGGAGAAGAGTCAGTGAATAAATTTATATTTGATATAGACGGCACGTTAACACCAAGTCGAGGAGAAATTGATTCAGAATTTGCTGTATTCTTTAGTAACTTCTGTGCTGAGAATGATGTCTATCTTGTAACAGGTAGTGATAAGCCTAAAACAATAGAACAGATAGGCGAAGAAATATATAGTCTTGCACAACGAGTATACAACTGTTCAGGCAGTGATGTTTGGGAAGGTGAAACACATATTAGGTCAAGTGATTGGACATTACCTGATAGATGTAGACACTGGTTGATTGATAAGTTAGAAGAAAGTAAATTTGTATTACGCACAGGACAACATATTGAAGAACGTTCAGGTATGGTTAACTTTAGTATTGTAGGTAGAGGTGCAACATTAGGTGAACGTAAACTATATGTAGAATGGGATAATAAAACTAACGAACGCAATCATATAGCTGAGTTGTTTAATAAAGAATTTCCGGATCTTGATGCAAGACCAGGTGGTGAAACTGGTATTGATATATCTATGAAGGGAAACGATAAAAGTCAAATATTAGCCGACTTTGACTATGCAGACATTTTACACTTTTTTGGTGATAGAATGGATATACAAGGAAATGATTATCCGCTGAAACATGCTATAATCAATAACGATTTAGGCTTTGCTTATCCTGTAAAAGATTGGCAAGAAACACACCAGAAACTAAAAGAAATACTTGACAAAACCTAAATAATCATGTTATAATAAACAAAATGGAGAAGAAACTAATGAAAGATATCTTACAAGACGTTGTTGCACACACTCATAGCTTAGGCTTTCTGAGCTTGGTTAAGGTAACAGCAGAGTCAGAAACTACTATTGATGCAATGGCAGAAGATCGTAGTGTAATTTTAACTGCAATCACACACAATCCTGTTGGTGATTTTGATGGTACATTTGGTATGCCTAACTTAGACAAACTAAGTTTGCACTTGAAGAATCCAGAGTATCAAAAAGATGCAAAGATTGATGTTGTGAAAGCAGATCGCAACGGAGAAGTTATTCCAACACACATTCACTTTGAAAACGAAGCAGGTGACTTCCAGAATGATTATCGCTTTATGAATAAAGCAATTATCGAAGAGAAACTAAAAACTGTAAAGTTCAAAGGTGCAAGTTGGAATGTTGAATTTCAACCAAGCATGGCGGCAATTGCACGTATGAAACTTATGAGTGCGGCACATTCAGAAGAGCCTACATTTAACGTAACAACTAAGACAACAGGTGATGCAACTGATCTTGTGTTTAGTTTTGGTGATGCAAGTACACACGCAGGTGAATTTGTATTCCAACATGCCGTTGAAGGTAACTTAACACATACATGGAGTTGGCCTGTAGCACAAGTACAAGCAATTCTTAGCTTGAGCGGTGATTTGACAATGAGTATTTCAGATCAAGGTGCTATGATGATTTCAGTAGACAGCGGTATGGCCAAGTATGACTATATCCTGCCAGCGCAAAGCAAGTAATATGAGTGAACACACAAACTATTGCACAACTAAAGGATTAGGCTGGGCCTTCCTAATTATTATTATTGGGATGGTAGGTTTGCCAATTCTTGGATCAGCTATTGCTTATCCAGATAACTGCAAACAGTCAATTCTTATTCCTTGTTTAGGATTAGAGAAATGACACCTAAAGAGACAGCACAGAAGCAAGCCGAAGAAGCAATGGATGGTTTCATCCTTTGGAGTAAACGTGCTACACTGTGGAGTGCTTTCTTTCTTGTATTAGTTGTAGTTGGATGCAATTCAGGTGTAGAAACAGGAAAAGGTGCTACAGGATCAGGATATAACGGCGAACAATATTCTCCAAGCAACCTTAACACGAAAGACAAATGATATGGACAAGCAAGTTATATTGGTATTAGGAATTTTGGCAGTTACAATTGCTGTTATCTATACTAACTGCTCACAGTGTCAATTTTATTAGGAGTAGTAATGAATAAAGATTTAACAGCATCACAAAATGACTACGCACACTTTTTACCAGCACTAAGTGGGTTTTATGCTACATATGTAGGTAAACAGCGTTTTCCAGATCCAGTAAAAGGTCCATATATAGAAGATGATCGTATTCCTGCAAATTGGAACAATGGTGTTGAAACACTAAACTATCTTAACAAACAAGAAGGTGCATTTCAATATAAATGGACTTTGTATAGTGCAGGACATGCAGACTTAGATACAAATAAAATTGTACCTAAGGAAGATATGGTGCGTAATAGAGATAGAGCTAACACTTGGCTACTTGGTGACTCAGGTGGTTTCCAAATTGGTAAAGGTGTTTGGGAAGGCGATTGGAAAGATCCTAATTGTCCTAAAGCACAAAAGAAGCGTGATGGTGTTCTACGTTGGATGGACGCTTACATGGACTACGGAATGATACTTGATATTCCGGCGTGGGTAGCACGTTCACCTGAAGGTGCAAAAGCAACAGGCATAAGCACATATTCAGAAGCAGTGAAAGCAACACGCATTAACAACGACTATTGGATGAAACATAGAACAGGTGCTTGTAAGTTCTTAAACGTATTGCAAGGCGAGAATCATGCAGACGCTGATGACTGGTATGAGCAAATGAAAGACTACTGCGATCCAGTTAAGTATCCAGACAATCACTTTAACGGGTGGTCAATGGGTGGACAGAACATGTGCGATGTGCATTTGGTTCTTAAACGCTTAGTTACATTATACTTTGATAATTTACTACAACCGGGTATACACGATGTAATGCACTTCTTAGGCACATCTAAGTTAGAGTGGGCTACACTATTAACTGATATACAACGAGCAGTACGTAAGAATTACAATGAAAACTTTATGATTACTTTTGATTGTGCTTCTCCTTTCCTTGCTACTGCTAACGGACAAGTGTATATACAAAATGAAACACCAGATAGAGGCAAATGGACTTATCGAATGGTGCCGAGCATCGATGATAAGAAATATGCAACTGACACACGCACATTTAAAGACGCAGTTTTGCAAGATGGTATCTTTAAAAACTTTGAAGACAGTCCTATTACAGACGGAATGCTGGTTAAAGATGTTTGCTACTATAAACCAGGCGACCTAAATAAGATAGGTAAAGAAGGAAAAACATCATGGGATAGTTTTTCGTATGCGATCCAGATGGGTCATAATGTATGGAGTCATATCAATGCAGTACAAGAAGCAAACAGGCAATACGATGCAGGCATTATTCCTAAAATGCTTGTACAAGAGCAATTTGACAGGATTCTATTCAGAGATGTTGTGGAAGAAATATTCGCAATTACAAACAAAGATGAAGCGTTAGCAAAAATAGATGAGTATAGTAAGTTTTGGATGTCTATTCCGGGTACAAGAGGTGCAGTTGGTAAGAAAACAGTCAACTCAAGCACATTCTTTGATGCATTATTTGAGGTAGAAGATATGCCTGTTGAAGATGACGTCGAACTTGATGAAACAAAGTTGGAGGATTTAGAAGATGAGCAACTACACGGAGCAACACAGTAAGGTGGCACACAGATTAGGTGAACTATACAAGAAACATAGAGCACTTGATGATGAAGTTACAGAACTAACAAAAAAGTTTGCAGATGATCAAATAGTAAACCGTAAGAAAAGCATGAAACTTTGGCTTAAAGATGAAATATATAGGCTTGAAACTGAACTAAAGGATTTAGGTTGATAAAAGAAGTAGAACTAAGAAAAGAATTTAGAGCTTTAAGAAAAAGTGATCCAGTATTTGCAGAGTGTTGGCCCGATAAAGATAGAGCTTTTTATGAATGGTGTTCACAATACTTAGACTACAAACATATTAAACCCAAAGATGAGGAATAAAATGAAAAGAGACTACTCAGAAGGCACACTTGATACGCCTACTATGTTTACAGGTGTAGAAGTAGAAAAGACTCCTGCTTACGGTATGCAAACATTGTTTGTAGACGGTATTCAAGATATGGAAACTATTGTACACTATTACAATGAAAACAAATGTAAGCACATATTCTTCGGAGCAAATCATAGCTTTGATCCTAAAGACAATGACGAATGGATTCGTTGGGAAGATATGATAGGCCAGTTTGTAAAAGAAGGTTACCTTTGCTCTCTTGATATTAATATTAGCCGGGCTGAAGAATTTTTAGAAAGCGGCTTAATTGAATATGACAATTTTATCCCACAACTGCGCATTCCATTGCCTTATGCAAAACTGTGGAACTACAACACTATGTTGAAGATTGATGATAAAGATTTTAAGGCAACAAACCCCGGTGTTTGGTGTCATAGTTTGCACGATCTTATGGATAGAGAAAAATTCACTGATTGGTCAAAATATGGACTTGACAAAGTTATTAAATGAAAGTATACTATAAAGACAATGGTAGAACAAGAACGTTATAGAGACTACATGGCACGTAGAATGAGAGAAGAAGATTTTAAAATGGCACAAGACAATGTTATGCAAAAAGCAAGTCGAAGTATTTGGGTCACGTTTCGTAAAGAAGGTGTCCACATGTATCCAGGTGCTGACACAGATCCTAAATTGGCTACGGGCGATTGGGACGATGTTAGTTTTCTTGGTATTCCTCACCGTCACATTTTCCATTTCCGGGTGCGTATTGAGGTGTTCCACAATGACAGAGATATCGAGTTCATCCAATTCAAAAGGTGGCTTGAAAGACTTTATAGTGAGTCTACCGCGTCTGCAGACGAGGTGCTCGTTTTGAATCATCGTTCATGTGAAATGATTTCAGATGAACTGTATGAGAAGATTTCAGCAAAATATCCAGGCCGATTTGTTGAAATTGAAGTTGCCGAGGACGGCGAAAACGGCTGTAACATATATTATCCTAAACCCACTACAACATAAATGCTATTAAAAGAGGAATCAATCAAATGGCAATCGAATTTAATCGTAACGCTTATACTAAGGTATTCGATGACTTGGATAAATTTCGCGACTACTGTCGCTTCGAAGGTAAAGTCTTTAATGAGAAGGATCTCTATAAAAAAGACGCAACAGTTTGGCAGGCATATTTGAAGTATCAAAATTACCTCCGAGCTAAATCACGTAACGCTGGACGAAAGTTCAATAATAGGAGAAACTAATGACTATTCATATAGTAGACATCGAAGCAGTAGACACACGCTACACAAAGCAATGGAAAGAATATCTTCCTAAGCAACTGCAACGGGCTACAAATGAAGAAGTACAAGTCATTAGCGGCGGAGATACGCCTCAGGCTACAACACCTGGGGCGTTTCTAAACTTTGGTGGTACTAATGTTTACAAAAGTAAACAGTTAGAAAAGATAGGAGAGATGTTTTGTAATGGAACTGTTAAAAATGGCGATTATTTTCTCTACACCGATGCCTGGAATCCTACAGTTATACAATTACGCTACATGGCAGAACTATTGGGTGTTGACATTCGCATTGGTGGTTTGTGGCATGCAGGTAGTTATGATCCGCAGGATTTTTTAGGTAGACTTATTGGTGATAAGCCTTGGGTTAGACATGCAGAACAATCAATGTATGAATGTTATGATGATAACTTTTTTGCAAGTGACTTTCACATAGAATTATTTGCAAAAAGTTTAGACATTATACCAGGCAAAACACATCGAGTTGGCTGGCCTATGGAGTATCTGCGTAACAGTTTAGACAATTATAAAGGCATGGAAAAGCGTGATCTAATCTTATTCCCGCATCGCATTGCTCCTGAAAAACAAGTTGAAATCTTTAGAGACCTTGCAGAACATATGCCACAATATGAATTTGTAGTATGTCAAGATAGACAACTTAGCAAAAACGAATACCACAATCTTTTAGGTGAAGCAAAGATTGTGTTTAGTGCTAACTTGCAGGAAACATTAGGCATTAGTTGGTACGAAGGTGCATTAGTTGATGCTATTCCTATGGTACCAGATAGACTAAGCTATAGTGAAATGGCATTACCTGAGTTTAAATATCCAAGTGCTTGGACTGAAGACTATTATGAATACATGAATAACAAAGATAAAGTTATGGCACAAATTGTAGAGTATATTACACACTATGATGACTTTTTAGTTTCACTTGACAAACAGCGCACTAAATTGAATAAGCAATTTTTTAGCGGTAATGAACTTTATAGGACACTTATAAATGAATGACGACGAGTATACTTTTGATAATTTTAATCTAAGTTCATCTGATTCTGTATCTACTATAACATTAACATCAAGCGATAGTATGCTAAGTCCTACTGTCGACATAGGTAGTTACACATTAGATAGCAGTTTTACAATTGATACTACATCAGTATCTGACTATGTAACAACTGATGATTTAACATTTGATACGTCTTCAATTTACGGTAAACCTGCTAATGCTTTAGTAGATCATATGCCGCATATAGAGGATATCAACAGAATGTGCGAAGAATATCCTGCACTTGAAAAGGCTTTTGAAAAGTTTAGAACTGTATACAAAATGGTTGAACAGGACTATAAAGGTAAACAAAAAGAAAGAGGTTTAGATGACGAGATTCCTTTCTAAATTGATGGAGAAACTTGGCAGACGGAGAGTAATAACAAGTAGAGACGGAAAGGTTGAATACCTAATCCGTTATTATCTATTTTTGAAAGAACGAAAGAACTTTCCGTTTAACATAACATTGCACAAAGTTCTTGTAAGTGATGAACCTACACTACATGATCATCCATGGGGCTGGGGTGCAGTAATTTTAGCTGGAGGCTATTGGGAACACATTCCTTTAATTTCACAAGAAGGTAATGTTGTCGGTAGTACTAAAGTATGGCGTGGTCCAGGTAGTATACGATTTAGAAGTGCAGACGACTTACATTGGTTAGAACTTGCTAAAGATGAAAACGGCAAAGAAATTCCATGCACAAGTTTGTTCTTTATGGGACGTAAAAAGAAAAACTGGGGTTTTGTACGCTGGGTTAAAAACGAAGGCTATCGTTGGATAGCTAACGAGAAATATCTTGCAAGAGGAGCAAAGGTAGATGCTACACACAATTGAAGATTTGATTAGAAGACTTGATACAATGAAAGGTATGGCCATTGAAATTCATAGGATACGTAATCAATATAGTAAAATAAGCGGCAAAGAGTATGATGCGCACGAGTGTCAAAGAATACTTGAAAATATACAATCGTTGGCTTTAGGTATTGCAAAAGATACATCAGAAAATAACATTATAAAGACTGAAATGGACGAGTGGAAGAAATGATTAAGAAACATTATTATAGTTGGGCTGACGTCGAAAAAATGTGCGTCAGTATTGTTAATCAGATGTATGCTGACAATTGGCGTCCTGATTACATTGTAGGTATCATACGTGGCGGTAATGTTCCTGCTACTATTATTAGTAACATGACTGGTATACGTTGTGAAGCAATTAAAGTAAGTTTGCGTGATGGCGAAAGTCATCAGGAAAGCAACTGTTGGATGGCTGAAGATGCATTTGGTTACAACGATGGTACACTTGCAACAGCAAGTCCGTTAGAAAAGAAAATACTAATTGTTGATGATATTAACGATACAGGCGCAACATTCAATTGGATTACACAAGACTGGCAAGCAAGTTGTTTGCCCGATGATCCTAAATGGAATCGTGTATGGGGTAATAATGTAAAATTTGCGACTCTTACAGATAACTTAGCAAGTGAATCCATTAATCCAATTGCATACACATGTCACGAAGTAAACAAAGCAGAAGAAGATGTTTGGCTTGTTTATCCTTGGGAGAACGTAAGTGAATATTGATACATTAGAAAAAGCACAAGAAGAAGGTAGAGCTCCTTGGAGTGATATTGAAATAAACACAAGAGAGTTTATTGTGTATCGTGATAAGTTTCCTGTTACAGAAGGACACTTGTTGATTGTTCCGAGACAATCAGACCAAGACAGTTTACAAAAATGCTTTAAATTTGCAGTTGAAATGGGTAACCAGAATGTAGCATCTGATAAAACTACAATAAGTGGTTACAATATAGGATTGAACATTGGGGAAAGTGCAGGACAAACTTGCATGTATCCACATGTACATTTAATCTTCCGACGTGATGGAGATACGGAAGAGCCGAAAGGTGGCGTACGAGGCGTCATTCCATCTAAACAAACCTACTAAGGAAAGGACTTATGCTCTTGAGACAACAAATGATAAAAGCGGCAAGATTACATGCAGAAGCAGAGATCGAGTTGCACAAAACTAACGTTGAAGTTTACATGCAAAAGGTTGTAGGTATCGGTGAACATTCCGATATCATGGAAACAATTCAAAAAGAATTGGATGCAATGGCCGCGGCGCATGATAGACTTGAAATGATAGATATGTATTTCAAAGTAGATGCATCAATACCAGGAACAAGCGTTTAGTGCTTGACAAAAACCTAAATACAATGTATAATGTAAGTTATATTGTGCATTGTATTACTAACGGCAATCCACTGCCTTAACATCGGAGAAAAAAATGGATAAAAGTGAAGAGATAAAAGCCCGCTTGCAGAAAGCGAACATTCGTCATTGGGCAGGCGACAACATCAGTGACGTCTTAGAAGATGGCGACAAAGAAGCTCTAATCGAAGAAGCTACAACTGCATTTGAAAGTGTATTAGATGCACTTGTAATTGATAGATATAATGATCCTAACAGCATGGGAACTGGTAAACGTCTTGCAAAGATGTATATCAATGAACTTATGGCAGGACGTTATGATCCAATGCCTGCGGCTACTGCGTTTCCAAATGATAGCGATGATCGCTATGAAGGTATGTTAGTTGTGCGTAGTGAACTTACAAGTATGTGTTCACATCATCATCAGATT